>Ga0247609_10000153_pt1 | contig 98878 bp, 65 predicted proteins | sample 172DNAGHGlowgp2_FD_193487 | JGI IMG/M metagenome (GOLD analysis project Ga0247609, IMG submission 193487) | Sheep rumen microbial communities from Palmerston North, Manawatu-Wanganui, New Zealand - 1728 DNA GHGlow gp2 | ecosystem: Host-associated > Mammals > Digestive system > Stomach > Rumen ...
ACCCATCATTCCTCATGGTGCTGACCGGTACAGGCGCATATGCATACAGACGGAAGGACGGTGTATATGTGGTCCCAATCGGATGTTTAAGGAACTGAGACGAAAAAAGAAGGCGAGACCGGCACCTATTCGGTGTCAGCCTCGTTCGCTTCTTTTCCAGACTCGCTGTCGGTTTGATTATGCCGTCTTGAGGGCACGGTCTCCCCGACAGGTGATAACGCCTGGTGATGGCGGTACTGGACGACTCTTCGCCGCCCAGTCCATACCATCGGGTTAATATAGTTGTCGCCCCTCTCTGACGCCGGCTTGTTGATGTGTTGCCAGCGGTTCTCTCTCGGGGCGTATTATTGTCTCTTGTATATAAGGGTTTCATGTCAGTTTGTGGAGGTCTTTTTGCTGTTAGATATGTTATTTCGTTATAACTAACAGTGATGTTTGGCTGTTAGACTATTGATATTCAGTGCAATAGTGGATAACAGTTATAACAGATGATCACAGGCTTGTTTTGTTTTAAAGTCGGAAATAGCTTAACGATGTGAGACGCCTAGAAACAAAAAAGGAGGTTTACCAAACCTCCTTTTCTGCGAATAGTTGTTAAATGCACTCTAAGCGTGGATCCGATTATTGTCTCTCAATATCCTCCCGACCTTCATCGGGTAGATATTGTCTCCGTATTTGTCCTTGAGCCGCCTGCTGATTTCAGCTTGGTTTTTAACCCCTCCGTCCCATAATGCTAGGATATCATGCTCGAGGGATTTCTCGGTATCCATGTTGGCATCTGCTACCTGCTCAAGCCTGTCATTCTGTCGGATTTCCAGATTAAGCTTCGTTTGGAATTTGTGCAAGAAGCGCTCCATGCAGTAATTAGCAACATAGATTGCTATTTCCCTAACGTGCTCTTTTCTCTCATCCTCAGTAACTCTAGGATCAAGGAGATACAGAATGTGAAGAATCATCGCCGCTCTGAAGGCCATAGCACCTATGCGATGACAGTTCTCGCGTCGGGCGGGATTGTCCTCTTCATCAGCCTGTCGTTTCTGTTGCTTAATCCACTCATCAATCCCATCATTGACGTAATCAAGGTTGATGACGATTTCTCTAACAGCGTGGTCATGGCCTTGATCATCTGTTGTGAAACAGTACATCTTACATAAATCACCAATCAAATCAAGGATTTCATTGAGACGTGATTCGTCAGGAAGACTTACAGTGGCGTCTTCGTCATTTTCAGGGCTCGGAAGTACGCCATAGCAGAACCGCTGAATAGTACCAGTAGTGAGCTGGTTTTTCACGAAAGCGTCGCAATCCACAGGCGTTCCAGTGGCGAAACAGTTGAGAAAGACCTTGAAGTAACCTGCCACAGCATTGCTGGCCATGTTGTTTTGGTAAACAGCGTCATTGTCAAAGGCGTATCTCAAGTGCTCGTATGTCAATCCGCCAGAACCCTTGAGTGCTCGTGCGATATTCGAGATCTCCGAATCGAACATAAACATGTGTACACCATCATTTCCGGCCAATACCTGATTGAACTTCGGCTTAGTGATGTTTACGCCGATGTTTTGAACGATTTTCTGTTCCAAACCTTGGCTCAGCGTAGCGTTATCCCGCTCTATCAGACGGCTGAAGAGGGTATGGTAAATCGTATTGAACACACTTTTACCAGATCCACTCTTCCCCTCAATGATCACCTGAAGGCTTGGCGAGTGCATTTTACCATCAAGGTATTTGGCCCTCACCTTCGAGATAATAGCACCAAACATGCTCAATAACTGAAGTAGCGTGGCATCTTGGTGTCTGTCGGGGACCCCCATGATGATGTCGAGAAACGGCTCGGGCAGATTAATCGGCATGATGAACTTGTCATGGAACTTTTCATACCAAGTCTTGGGCTTGGTGACTTCTACTTCCTCAGGTAGTTCGTCATTCTCTTCGTCGCACTCGTCTTCTGGTACATCTTCATAGGGTACATCCTCCACATCGGGTGACCTCCAGGGAAGTCCCAGTTTCCTCTCTACCGAATCAAGCATCGGCCCAATACGGTTAGAAAGAAACTTTTGAATCCTCTTGCGACTGAAAAGAGCACTCACACCGGCTAAAATAAGACCCACTGTAAGCAAGATGATCATGGCCTCTTTGCCATGTCCACTCGCATAAAGTTTGCCGAGTCTTATCAGAAAACTCTTGGGCAGGGTATCGATGATTTTGGCAAGTTTCTCCATTTCCTCTGGAGAATTGGCTTTCATCTCAACATCACCAAGTCTAACGTACAACTGCTTTTGATCCTCTTCCATACAGTACGTAATTAGAGTTAATTACAGTTAATAAACTCGACAGTTTCTTTTGACGTAAGGACGGCGAAACCACACCGCCCGTGGAGGTAAAGCCCTTGGCTCCCCAACCACGCATCTGAATGATGCTCATAATACATTTTTTATTGTCTTACATAAATGTTATTGCTCGATTGTTAACCAACCCCAGCGGTGGGGGTTCAGCCCCCACTTGTCGCTGCGGTCGGTCGCTTGTTCTAGAGTGTGATAGTTGTCATCAATCCCCGGTTGTCGATGTCCCACTCAACGGCCTTCCAATACCATGCGTCAGCCATGATGTTTGACTTTCTGACGCCACAGCCGCAGCGGTACATTGCTGAAAGCGTGTACATGAGAGGGACGCTGCCGAATGCCACTGCCATATTGACACACACGAAGGCTTTCTTCGCATCGCCCATGCAGATGTAAAGCGTGGCTAACTGTGAATTTGCTGCCACGACATCGAACTTCTTCACCTGCTCCAGGACATGCTCGACCTCCTCATAGTATCCCGCATCTAGGTAACGGATAGATTTATTCAACAACTCCTCGCATTGACGGCCTCCCATAACCTCGTCGAAACGCCTATTGGGCGAAGTCGAGATATCATGAAGAGCGGCGGCCTTACCCGCCTCTTCGTGATTGTAGAAGTGGCTTGCAGGCTCGTGAATCGCCTTAATGACATTTGCTACTTGCTCATAAACATTCGGAGTCAGGATGTCATGAAAGTGGTGTTTCAACTTGCCCCGAGGATCAAGAATGGCTGCTCTGTTGGACATAAATTGCCCCTCGTGGTAGACATCTGCGACAATGCCCTCCTCGTAGAGCTCAGCCAACATATGCATTGAGGGTATATACCCTTCGGCGGCAGCAAGTCGATGATGGTACATGTGCATGTCCAAGTCATAGTGCTCGCCACCCAGCTCATAGTATTGCATCAAAGCGAGAGGCAAACGCGGTCGAATGTCACCAGTAGCCTCGACAACCTTCTTGAGCTCGTTGACGGCAGCCTCATACTCCCCCTTGGCAAGGAGCTTTTCAACTTTCCTTAGGGCTGCTTTCACAACTTTGTCCGTGATGCGCTTATTGATCCTATGCCTCAACTCCAGCTTCTTACTGAGGGTCAATTCCTGTCCGTTCTTTGGCAAACATGCATTGCCAGTTGCCTGTCCGTTGTTGCCCAGGACAGTAGGGTCGGTCACGTTGTTTTTACTCTCGTTGGCCTCAGTGCGGCCAGTTTTTTGATTCTTCTTCATAATCTTTTTATAGAAAAATTGTTACGAAAAAAAGTTATACTAATCTCCAAGTATTTGCATTGTGTTTAACCTTGACGGTCGTGAACTCGGTGAGTCGTTGAATCAACTCGACGACTTGATATTTTGCCGGCTCAGGGAGCACCACCTTACGTCTAGTGTTTCTGCCGATGTGAACGAAACTAGGCTGACACCGCCTTACCAGATCTACCAGCGGATCAAGATCGAAATCTACTAGCGGCTCAAGGGTGACATAGGTTCTGATGTCATATTCAGTGGCAGTGGCCAATGCATCAGCCCTCTGCTCGACGTTGGGAGCCTGGCTCAAGTGGTAGTCCCTGTTGGTCTCAATGGTTGTGCCCAGATAGGCGCAAGCCCAAACGGGATGCTCAAGGAACATCTGCTTCGAGGTCAGTACTTCAGGTGCTTTGCTCTGAATCCAGTATGTGTTATCTGGATAGCTGGCACAATGGTCAAGTACTCTGAGGCGCTCATGGTCGGTAATATTGGGAGCGCATAAGTCACTTCCAGAGGCGACAAACACAGTTAGACCGCTACCTAAATCCTCGCATAAGGCATCCTCGTTCAAGCGGTGAGGTGCCACTTTATTGAAACGCTTGTTCTTATGGCAGTATCTGCAATTGAAGAAACAATGTCCCAGTCCCTTCACATGGTCACTCGAGTAGGTCCCGCTATAAGTGTTTCCTATTCCTTTTTTCATGTTTTTTTAAAATTAAAGCCCCATCTCCAGTTGCCCGGTGATGGGGCAAGCTTAGTAAAAGTTTGTTGTTAAGTATTGCTATTGTTCTTGATTTCGCATCCAGCCTTCCGGGCCATCTCTTCGACCACCTTACCAGCCTCCTTTGCCTTATCCTCCGCAATCTTTTTGGCCGCTTTCACTGCCTCTTTTTTAGCTTTCTTGGCGGCCCTCTCAACTGCGGCAGCAGCCTTCAGAGCGGAAACTTCCTCACTCTCCTTGATGCGATGAATCATCTCATAGAGAGAGGCAGTTGCGGGCTTGACAATTTTGGCGGGGCCAGCAGCGATAATCTTATCCACATGCTCATCGATGCCCATGATGGCCTCCTCGTCGATCTCGAGGTGTTGGTCGATGAAACTTGTGAAATTCTCACTGAAATTGGCAATGAATGCCACGGCTGCCTCCTTGCTGTCACAAGCCTTCTCGTTCTGGGATGCGAATACCTTGAAAGCCCTCACGAACTCACCATTAGTCATGTCGGCGACAGCAAGCTCGTCCATCTTAATCATAATGGGCTCAACAATTTTTAAAGTCAAACTGTCGTTCTTGTTGCAGTCCGGATTAAGCTGGCGAAGAGAACGGAGAATCTCCAAGCCCATCTCTGCCTTCTTGACATCACAGGCAGGGAGTTCTCCTCGAGAGACTTGAGAACGACGGACAGCATCCTTCTTGCCGCCATTGAGAATGGTAGTGTAGAACTTGTCACTGCATCCAGGATAAATCTCCTTAGCTTGCTTCTCATACTCAGCCAGAACGTCCTGTTTTTTCTCGACCTCGACGATCTGATGGCGAATAGCTGAAGTGTCCCAATTCTTGTCACAGCAATTGCGATCTTTGATGTCCTGAGCAATATCCTCAGGGCAGGGGACGATCATCACGTCACAATCAATATCCAGATTAGTGCCAAGGCAGGCCGCAACGCGGTGTTGACCGTCAATGATAACCAATATCTTATCGAGATCAGCAGTTTCGAGGGTCACGAGCTTACCGTCAAGACCGATGACGTCATATCCCATGAGCAAAGCACATAAGGCCGAGCACACTGTAACATGCTGGGAGAAAGCCTTCTTGCACTGAGCACGAACATCTTTCATCAGCCTTTTAACGTGCTTCTCGTTAACCTCACGGTTCATCACAAAAGTAGCGATGATGTAGCCCATGGCTATGAGGTCCGAGAACTTAACAGTATAATACTCTCGCTTAATAGCACCCTGTTGCTCCATTTCTGCATGGATATTGGCACGCTGTTCACTGTCTTGAGCGGCCACATTGACCAAGACATTATCTTGGTTTTGGTCAGCTCGGATATCAGCGATTTGCTGATTATTTGCGTCCTTTCCGATAGTGTTATCGCGATTGATCTGATCTGCCTCCACCATGCTTGGCGAGTTACATTCGTGATTGTTTAATACATAATATTTGTCTGTCATAATATTGTATCTTTAAATATGTATAACTATTATCTATGGGGGCTTTGAATTCACCCCCATAGATTCAGATTAAGACTAGTTCAATTATGTTGAACTCGTCTTCGTCAAAGCCGGCTGTTAGCCGGATGCACAATGGCTATAAGTCGCTTGGCTAACCTCGCTTCTTAAGCCATTTACTGTCAATCTCCTGTAGTTGCTTTATCGCTTCTTCAGTGTCAAACAGCACAGTCCGCTGAATTTTCACTACGGCTGGAGGACGGAGATCGCCTCTGCGAACCATTCGGGAAATCGTTGGCACGCTAACGTGAAGCCAAGCAGCCATCTCTTTTAAGCCATGCAGCAGATGCTTTGGCCGCTTTGAATCTTCGCTTGTCGATTCTAAACCACTGATAGTACATCTCACTATTGAGATTAACTCATCGGTGGTAAGATCAATCAACCGTTTACTGCGTAGTGAATCAATATCGATAGGTAATTTCTCTTCCATCTGATTGATATTCAACTTAATATAATTACAATGTGTAGGTTTCATCACCAATTAGAGCTCACCTCTACACAATGAGCTCCGGTGTCATCATACCAACATGTCAAAGACCGCTTGCAGCTGCTGGATTCATAGGCTAGCCATCGAAATCCGCTGCAAAGGAAAATAGAATTTGCGAACCCGCAAAACATTGTAAATCAATTAGTTATAACTAATAATTACTAATTATTACTAATAAAGTTTTAACATCACTTAACGAAACAAGGCCATTTAACCCCACAAAACCGCACATGAAAAGCTTTGGCCAGATCATGTTTTTTGTGTCCCATAATTCATTTGAAAAAAGACTTCAAAATGGGTGTATTGTTCACACTAAAAAGAAAACCTATGGCGTTCAGCGATACCAACAGTAGACTGGGTTAAGATGCATCAACCCCAAAAGGTGACATTCCGAGCATTAAAGACTGAGATTTTTCCATGTTAAGAGTTCTTTTGCTATCTTTGCTGCGCACTAAACAACTATGCAGAAATACTTCATAATAATAGATGCAGTTACGCCGTATTAGATATACAAGTCCATTCAAATCACAATAAATTGAGTCATGAAAATACAGTTTGCATCTGATTTGCACTTGGAGTTCCGAGAGAACTGGCGATATCTAAGGGACAACGCCCCCATGGACGTGAAGGGCGATATCCTGGTCTTGGCCGGTGACACGGGTTATCTGGGGGACGACATGTACAGTGTGCATCCGTTCTGGAACTGGGCGTCCGAAAACTTCAATCAAGTGCTGGTCGCTCTGGGCAACCACGAGTTTTATAAGTACTACGACCTGAAGACAATGCAGGACCGACAGGTGGGAGAAATCCGCCCCAACGTCCACTACTACTATAACAAGGTCGTAACGATTCAAGACGTGGACTTCATCATTTCCACCATGTGGGCGCATATCGACCAGGACAACGCCTTCGTCTCCGAGCGAGGCGTGGCCGACTTCTACCGCATCGTCTATGGCGAAAACCTGCTGAGGTATTCTGATTTCAACAATGAACACAAGCGTTGCTTAGACTTCATCAAGAAGTCTGTCAGTGCCAGCCACGCCAAGCACAAAGTCGTCGTCACCCACCACGTCCCGTCTTATCAACTGGTTGCCCCAGAATTCCAGGGCAGCCGTATCAACGGCGCATTCACCGTCGAGCTGTCCGACTACATCGCTAGCAGCGGAATCGACTACTGGATCTACGGCCATTCCCACCGCAACATCGACAAGACCATCGGCACTACCCGCTGCCTCTGCAACCAATTTGGCTACGTTTCCCACAACGAGCACCTCACCTTCGATAGGTCGAAGATTATTGAAATCTAAACCCTGTAGAGAGTTACAGATTTAGCGTCAATCCAAGCGACCGAGGCAATTGTTACACGGATATATAGAATGAAGATGGCTTAATCCATTGTTGTGCCATTTTCATTGTGTCTTAGTTTAAGCCTTGATTCTAGGTTTTTGATTATTTCTTCATCTGTTAGCTGTGCATAGACTGTTCTGATCATTTCATCAGAAGCATGGCCTGACATTCTGCGCACTTCTTCTGGGCTCTCTCCATTTTTAATCATATTAGTAATGAACGTACACCGAGCATAATGGCTGGTTATCGTTTCATATAATGGCTTCTTCACTTCTTTTTGTGTTGAATCAATTTTAACGATGGTTCTATTCAATCCGGCCTTTTTTGCTATCCGCCTTATGGCTTCATTATATGTGTTATTACCTTTGCCTTTGGTCTTTCTTTCAAACTCAATAGGGTCAACTAGCTTCTGTTTTTTGACTCTGTCCATTAGCATTCTCATCCTTGGCGTTAAAGGAATAATCGCTTTGATGTTCTCCTTCATTGTCGAAACGACAATATAGCTATATCTCTTTCCTTGCTTTACATCGTACTTTCCTGTGAGCAGTTTAGCCAAGTCAGAAACGCGCTGTCCACATTCGATGTGAAGTAAGAATAAATCACGGTATTCTTCTTCGACGGGAGTTAGTCCAGAACAATTCTCAATCGCGGCAACTTCGTCATCAAACAGGGGGAAATAACCAATTTGGTCTTCTCTGCGAGGGTCATCCACTTTAATCCAAACCACAAAGTTGGAGACGATTTCTCTTGGGACGAACACTTTGTTAATCAGCATAGCGATAATAGCTCCGCAACGATTCAATTGACCGACCCCGAAGTTCCTCATTTTGCCATCCGTTTTGCTTCTGTTCATCTTATCAATCAGGTATTCCTTGTACATATTCAAACCTTTCTGGCTAAAGATTTGCATTGTTTTATCATTTTTAGGTAACGTATCAACGAAACGGCCGAACTCGCTCAAGAGAGATTCATTTTGCCGTTTTGTGCTCTCTTTGATTGAAGGCTTTACATATTTATGATAATACTCCAGCGCTTCAGCAGCAACATATACGAGGACTAACTTGGTTTTAGCATCATCTCGAAAGATAAATTGTTTGAGTGTTTCTAATATATCGGTGACATAATTGTTGCTTACATATTCAATAAATTCTGAGTAGTAACGTCTCAACTTATTTAATTGTTCATTGACAATCTCATTATTGTGGTTGTCCAATTGAGACTGGACATTAGAAATAACCGCCAGCTGCTTCTCGGAATTCCACTGGTTGGGATACACTTTAAGGTGTGTAGAACATCGATAATGCTTGCCATCTATATATGTCGTCAGGTAAATTGTGCCAGGATTTGAAGATTTAGTAAAAGGCAAATAAAACCTCAATTTACACTTATCATAAAAATTCTGTCGATGCTTGTCCATAACAATAGTTCAATAATAAGAAAGTGTGATTGGAGTCGCCGCCTTCTATAATCCGGTGAATATCACTCATGCGATATCTATTAATAGCCCCCACTGTGATCTTGACTTGCGGCCTCAGGCATTCTTTAGCAAACCCAACTAGGTTTTTTCCTGTTTTCCGCGGTCTTTGATTTTTGAAAAAATGGGGCTTGATAATCAGCGACATAGCTCGCGAGATTTGCAAAATCGGGTGTCTCGCTGTAAATTTGCCGTATGTTTTTTCGAAGAAAGCCCAATAAATCTGGCACATTCAGTGTTCAGGTCGTCGAGAAGCGAGATGGCAAAAGTGTTGTTATTCAGCGAATTGGCACTTCTGACGATGAAATAGAGTTGCGTCGGCTCGAGCGCAAGGCCCAGCAGTGGATCGATGAACAGCGAGGCCCGAAGCTGCCATTCGCATGGGAAAAAGATGATGTCATCTCTGATTTCATGTCCACGTTGGCCAACTCCCAGGTGAGGGTCTACGGCCCGGAACTGGTGTATGGCTCACTCTATGACCAGATAGGCTATAACGCCATCAAGGATGAGATGTTCCGTCACCTGGTCGTGTGCCGCTTGTTCAATCCCGGCAGCAAACTCAAGACGATAGAGTACCTGAACCGTTACCTCCACGTGATCAAGTCGGTTGACAGCATCTACCGTTTTGTTGACCGTCTCTCGCCCGCCGAGGGCTGCGGCATCAAGGAGCAGGTCGAGCAAATCAGCTATGCCCAGACCCGGAAAATCCTTGGCGGCAAGGTTGGCGTGGTGTTCTACGACATGACCACGCTCTATTTCGAGGCTGCGGATGAGGACGACCTGCGCCGATGCGGGTTCTCCAAGGACGGCAAGCACCGCAATCCGCAGATATTCCTCGGCCTGCTGGTGGCCGCTGGCGGCAACCCGATAGGCTATGACATCTTCGAAGGCAACATCCACGAGGGCAAGACGCTCATTCCCATGGTCGAGTCGCTGGCGAACAAGTTCGGCTTCGACCATCCCGTGGTCATCGCTGACGCGGGTCTGCTTTCAACGAAGAACCTTGAAGCGTTGGAACAGGCGAAATACCATTATATATTAGGCGCAAGGCCAAAGAATGACAGCGCCGAGGTGAAAGAGAAAATCCTTTCCATGAACCTCTGTGACGGGCAGGTGCGCTCGTTCAAGCGAAAAGACGGCCGCCGCATGGTCGTGTCGATGAGCGGCAAGCGGGCCAAGAACGATGCCAAGAACCGCCGTGACGGACTCAGAAGGCTGGAAAAGAAACTGGGTGCTGGCCGCCTGACCAAGAACAACATCAATAACCGCGGCTACAACAAGTACCTGCACATGGAGGGCGAGGTCAAGATTTCCATCGACTATGCCAAGTTCGAGGCCGATGCCGTCTGGGACGGCATCAAGGCGTACATCACCAACTCCACGATGGCTCCAAGGAAAATCATTGAAAACTACCACAACCTTTGGTTCATCGAGCGGGCCTTCAAGATGAACAAGACCGACCTGCGCATCCGTCCAATCTACCATCGGCTGCGTAACCGCATCGAGGGCCACATCTGTATCTGCTTCACGGCCTATACCATCATGCTCGAACTCGAGCGGAGGCTCAAGAAAGCAAAAGCCCCATTCTCTCTCAACCAGGCAAGAGAGATGACCAAGAACATCTACTCGATCACCTACACACTGCCCGAGACAAAACAGGAACGGACGACCGTGCTGAAGATGTCAAGCGACCAGCAGTTGCTCGTCGAAATCGCAAAATCTTGATTTGGGTGTCTCATTGCGGAAAACAGGAACTAGGTTTTTTTACATTCTCAAAAGCATTAACTTATTGCGTCTTCAGCATTCTCAACGTTTTCCGAGACTGTGCTCTTATCCGCTAACTCTAGCTTTTTAGCGTACTTATATAACTTTTTGAGTTTAGCCTCATCGAACTTGTCTAGCAGTTCTGTGATGCGGATCTTCCATTCCTTGCCGTTCCACTTATCCAACTCATAGCGCTTGGTTTCGTTGGCGATTTCAATGTAGGGCTTCATACTCTCATAGTCCTTGTGACCAGTGATAGACATTACCACCGCTGCAGGAATACCGAAAGCCAGCGAGCAGCATACAAAGGTGCGGCGTCCATCATGACAACCAATGATATCATAGAACTTATTGATTTCGTCGTAACGCTTGGTGCCGATGTAATAGGTATTGATGACCTCCCTATCAAGTCCCGCTTCCTTTGCTGCAAGCTTGATGTAATCATTCAATTTTTGTGCTGAGGGAACAGGAAACAAACTGCCGTTTTCAGTCTGATAGTCAGCATATTTATCGATAATCTTCTGTGCCTTATCAATAATCGGTATCGTGAGATGGTCAGATGTCTTTTTAGTGTATAAATCAATGCCCCTTGAGGTGACATGAGCCCTTTTGAGTTGCGCTAAATCAGAATAACGCAACGAAGTGAAAGCCATGAAGCAAAACAGATCACGGGCTCGTTCCAGATATTTCTGGTTAAGCGAGAATTTGTGATTAAAGAACTGCATCAGTTCTTTGAATGTCAGGTAGGTGACATTTTTCTTGGTAACAGTCAGGTGAGGGGTGTAACCTATGGCACTATCATGGACAGGGTAACCATTTGCTTTCATCCACCTCAAGAACGACTTCAGAATCCTGAATTGCTTAGTGATAGTACGGTTGCGGTAGTTGTGCCTGACATACCATTCCTTGAGTTCAACCATCTTGTCCTTATCGAGTGTTTCAAGAGTGACTTCAGGGTCACAACCCATAAGTTGCTTCCATATCTGCTCATACTTATAATGGACAGTACTAGTCCAGTCACGCTCCTTGGCGCCCTCGGAAAGAAATATGTTGAAAATCTCGGGCAGTGTCTTTGGGCGTGGTGTGTCATTTTCCGGTTCGGCAACCTTTTTCGCACGTCCAAGTTTCTCATTAACCAATTCGCGTAAATCATCCGGCGTGGGAATACTTCCCCTCAACATATATTCTGAAAATACTTCTTGAATGGTCTCCAGGAATTCTTGTATTCTCTCATTGATGACTCGCGAAGGAATTCTATCGTTCCCCACAATGTGTGTAGATGCACGAATGGGGCGCTGTGTATCAGGATCCCATTTCATCGGGTCGACAGTCATTCCAATCGAAAAGCCAACTTCCGATTTTTTATTGTTCCACCTCACACGAATCACAACTTGATTCTTTGCATTAAGAAAAGTTCTTGTATTGTACCTAATTTCTCTCATTTCTAATCTTTTTATTGATCTCTTCTGCACAAAAATAGTACAAATACAAGCACATATTTAATTGTGATATAATAAGATAACTTATGATATAATATGATTATAATCCTTTAGCCGAACTGCCTTATGGGGGGAATACAAAGGGGGAATAGAAATGGTGATGTAACATTCACTAAATTAAAATGTTACATTTGGCATTCAAACAATGAATATTCTCCCCCTCGTTTATGGTTTATTGACTGGGTGCTCAAGTGGCGGAATATGGATAAAAAAGGGGGGGAATCAGGCCGTTTTTTATTCCCCCCTTTTCGGACTTTTTGTGTCTTTTTATGACCAAGCATGACTAAATGTGTATCGGCAACTATCTGATTTTCTGACGATTGAAAAATCAAGCTAAATCACTGAAAATCAGAATTTTATCCCTCCAGCTCCACAAACAAACGAGTAACTATCTAATTCATAGATAGTTACTCGTATTTTTTGGAATATCAAGCTACAAATGATATTTACCTGATAATATATGATGCTCAATGATAATGAACCCCAAAAGTTTTTTGTCCAACTTTTGGGGTTCACTTCATATCTGGAAGTGTAAAATAATTAGACAATTTAAGAGAAAAAAATGGACATTTCCGAGAATTGTCGCCCAAATAGTTGGTTGTTTCAATCGGTGCTCCTACTTTTGTAGCAAATAATTAAGGACGACTACATTTACTCTGATGGTAAAACATGTTTTCCTGGAAAAGTTCTCATGAGGTCAAACATTTAAAATTGTAAAAACAATGGTTAAATATTTCATTAGATTGGTTGTGTGTCTTGCTGTGCTGGCGATTACGGCCAACAGTGCTGAGGCATTGGACAAGCATTACTATGCGCCTACCAGCAAGCTTGCTGAGGGCCAATGGGTCAAGATCGCTGTCCAGGAGAGTGGCATCTACCAGATTACCGCCGATGACGTCGTCACATGGGGTCTGGGCAGCGACCTGTCGCAGATTCACATCTTCGGATACGGTGGCGCGCCGCTGAGCGAGACGATGCTCGGCGACAACTATGCCGACGACTTGCCCCAGGTGCCTGTCGTGCGCTCGGGCGACCGCATCCTGTTTTACGCTCAGGGACCCACTACCTGGCAGCGACTGAATGACAAGATTCCTTATCTGCAGGTGCAGCACCCCTATGCTAACACGGGTTGTTATCTGGTCACCAACAGTGCGCGTTACGACGATATTGACATCGCCCTGGCCGACAACAATCCCACAGGCCCGTTAAAGAGTACCTACACCGAACGCCTCTACCATGAGCAGGAAATCATTAACCCGGGTCATACGGGACGCAACTTCCTGGGCGAGAGTTTCGTCTCCAACCGCAGTCAGATGTTCCAGTTTGACCTGAACGGGTTGGTAGAGGGTTCCATGGTCAGTGTCTATCCCGTATTTGCCGCCAAGACGACAGAGGCTAGCGGTTATCTGACCTACTGGTACAACGATACCCCACTTGAACCGACAAATGACGACATTATCTACAATTACGTCAGTAATCCTTACAATTTTTACTATCTGGCAAAATCGGTTAAGCAGTTCACTCTTGATGGAACCGATCAACTTTGGTTTAAGGTCAATTTTTCCTGCCTAGGTACGGTTCATGAGGCACGTCTTGACTTCATCACGGTCAACTATGATCGCCGATTGGCAATGAGAAACGGTTACTTGGCATTCGGCTTGGACGAGGCGAGCCGCGACACCATTTACCAACTGACGGGTTGTGCGGGCTCCACCAGAGTGTGGGACGTTACCGTTCCCTCTGCCCCGGTGCAACAGAACATAACCACTACCAACGGCATTGCTGTGTTCAGTCCCAGCACGAGCGGGCGCCGCGAATTCATCGCCTTTGATGAGTCGTCGACGGACTATTCCCATCCTGAGCTGGTGAGCGTAGTTTCCAACCAGGACATCCATGCCCAGGCAACGCCCGACATGATCATCCTCACTCCTGCCGCCTATCTGGAGCAGGCGCAGCGGGTGGCAGCGTTGCACGAGCGATATGACCACTTCAACGTGCTGGTCCTGGACCACGAGCAGGTGTTCAACGAGTTCTCAAGCGGCACTCCTGATGCTATGGCCTATCGACGGCTGTGCAAGATGTTCTATGACCGTGGAGAGAGCCAAAACGGCCACCGGCTGCAGTACCTGCTGTTGTTTGGCGGCGGCAGCTACGACAACCGCTTGATAGGCACCGATTCCAACCTGCAGAATTACCCCAAACTGCTCACCTGGCAGTCCGAATACAGTTCCAGCGAGAACTACTCCCTCACCACCGACGACTACTTTGCCGTGCTTGACGATGGCAGCGGCATTAACCCGAGTGACACGATGAGCATCGCCGTGGGCCGCATGATTGTCAGGAGCGAGGACGAGGCACGCATGGTGGTGGACAAACTTGAGAACTATATCACCAAGCCCGACTACGGCTTCTGGAAGAACCGGATTATGTTTGTCGCCGACGATGAGGACAATGGTTTCCACATGAAGCAATCCAATGACATGATCAACACCATCCATACCCATGGCGGCGAAAACCTGATTTACGACTATGTGTACATCGACGCCTTTGACGCCGTATACGAAAATGGGGGGGGTATCTATCCCGATGCAAAAGCCAAGATGTTCAACTCGTTGAACGAGGGCACCTTGTGGTGGAACTACATCGGGCGCTCCAATACACAGCAGTGGACCAACGAGGGGTTGTTGACGCCATCAGATATTGACAGTATGCTGAACTACAGCCATTTGCCTGTTCTATATGCCGCTACTGCCGATTTCTGCCGCTTTGACGACGATTCGGTATCAAGCGGCGAGCACATGTTCATGAACCCCAACGGTGGCGTCATAGCAGCCATCTGTCCCACCAGGATAACCTATCTTGCCTATAATGGCAGGTTGGACCAGGCTGTAGCAAGCCACATCTTTGCCGGAGATGAGAGTGGTCGCCCAACGCGCATCGGAGATATCATCAAAATGGCCAAGAACGATATTCATACTCTAAATGACAATAACCGCCGCTTCTTTGTGTTCGGTGACCCAGCCATGAGGCTGGCATACGCCCCCCTGACGGCTCGCATCGAGACCATCAACGGCCAAGCAGTTGACGATGAAAACTATGAGCCGTTAGTGTTTGTGGCACATGAGTCTGTAGAGTTTGGCGGCAAAATCATCGGACTGGATGGTACAGTAGCTACCGATTTCAATGGGGTTGTTATCTCGACGCTTTTTGGCCCTGAACAGTCGGTGACCACAAACGGCTATGGCTTTAATGGTGAGGAAATCACCTATGATGATTGGTCCAACCGCCTCACCATCAATTCAGATACCGTTGTGAATGGCGAGTTCACGGTCCGAGTCATTATTCCTGACGAAGTCAGCGATGAGTATGACAATTATCGCCCTGCACTGATTAACCTGTACGCCTACGATAGCCGTGACACGCTGGAGGCAAGGGGCTCCAGCAGCGATTTCTTCATCTTTGGGGATGAGAAGACCGACACCATCGGTCCCGACATCATCACGATGGTCTTGAATGACGAATCCTTCGTTGACGGCAGCGACGTCAACCCGTCGCCGATGCTGCTAGCGACCGTTGCCGATGAGAGTGGGGTGAATCTCTCGCCAGCAGGCAGTGAGCACAGCATGACACTAACGCTCGACGGCAATACTATTTACGATGACTTGGTGAATTACTATACCCCCTTGTCAGCCCAGCAGGGAACGCTAGGGAGCATAAGTTACCAGTTGAACGACATGCCCGAGGGCATGCACTCCCTGACCTTGAGCGTGTGGGACGCGCACAACAACATGAGCGAGAAGACCATTACCTTCAACACCACTTGCGCAGTACCCGAGATTACCGCCCCCGAAAACCTTGATGTCTACTACGCGTTTGACGGCTTGAATATGACCTTCTATGTGCGACATAATCGTCTGGGTGCCGATGTGAGCGCTGCCATCGAGGTCTATGACCTGATGGGACGCTGCGTATGGCAGAGTGGACCGTCTGGTGGTAGTGGCATGCTCACTGTTACACCCGTCACATGGGATATGCAGGACAACGGCGGCACGCGTGTGCCTGGCGGCATTTACATCTACCGTGCTACGATCACGGCCGATGGCTTGCAAATGGCGACAAAAGCCCAAAAACTCGCTATACCAGCCGATTGAGTGTTGCAATAAACCATACAGGGCAAGACCAGATGTCGTCATTTTAATGCAAAGTACAGCGAAGCCGAGTTTCCCATGAACAAGGCTGAAACAATTAAACTCCGCGACCGTGACGCTACCTTTAAGCAGGAGACAGATGCGAAAGGAATATTATGGCCCATGCTGATAACGACCTATGGTTTGAAAGTCAGAATGCATTCATCCACAATTGTTGCAACGCTGAACATGGATAATTTGTTCAAATAGCTGTCACTTAATGAGAATCATTTATAGAGGGAGGAATTGGGCCGATTTGTATTCCCTCGTTTTGAGATGTAACATACTAATCGTGTGATGCAAAAATTAATCATCTGTCTACAATTGACTGATAACCAAATATTTTCATTAGTTTTTACTGTCACATGATTAGTATCTATTATCATTCGATAAAACCTACAGCCCCGCAAAATCAAAAATAAGTTGCTGAAATTCAGCGACTTATTTTTTGTTTGTTTTTTCCCATAAGTCTATTCCTTACTCTGCAAGTTGATTGTATCACCAAAACTCAGCCTTTTGAAATGGATGAGTTATCATTTTATTGATGAGATACGTGTATATTATTCTAGAAACGGGAGACACACTGCTTTCTTTGGGCTTACTCGTTTTTAGGTATTGTGCAGCTTTGGGATTGGGAGTAATTTTATACTTCAAAATCATTGAGATGCAATTGATTAGATATATCATACTAGTATTTTTGGTAGTGGCCGCGCAAATCGCTGATGCTCAAGCTGTCATCAACGGCATCGCGCTGGATGCCGAGACGCATGAGCCCATCATTGGTGCGACCATTGCCGACGCAAAGCACGGCAAAGTCCTCACTGTCTCTCAAGCTGACGGCACATTCACCATACCTAAAAATAATGAGGTCGTGCTAAAGATATCTTCTATCGGATATAAGCCCTTGATAACTGCTCCCACTGCCAATGGGCGCTACCTGCTGCAAGCCGAAGTCAGCCAACTGGGGGAAGTGGTTGTCACAGCTCAGGAAAACCGTGGACTGACGACATCTTCGCGAATCGAAAAACATGCGATGGAGCACCTGCAGCCCTCAAGTTTTGCCGATCTGCTGGAATTGCTGCCCGGCGGCCGTAGCCATGACCCATCGCTGAGCGCACCCAACAACATCCACATTCGCGAGATTTCCACAGGAAACAGCAACTACGCCACCTCGTCGCTTGGCACCAGCTTCATTATCGATGGTGCGCCCATCTCAACGGGTGCGAACATGCAGTATCTTGCTGGTGCATGGGATGACATGGCCACCAGTCGTGACAACACCAATGCCGGTGTGGACATGCGCGGTATTTCAACCGATGATATCGAGAGCGTCGAAATTGTGCGTGGTATTCCATCGGTAGAATATGGCGACTTGACCAGCGGCCTGGTGAAGATTGAACGGCGCCACGGCGGACGCGACATGAAATTCCGTCTGAAAGCCGACATGGGGTCCAAACTGTTCTATGCCGCCAAAGACTTTGAATGGGAACCCAAGCGACTCACATTAAACGTGAGTGCCGATTTCCTGGATGCCAAGGCTGATCCTCGAAACCGATTGGAAAACTACAAGCGCATGACCATCTCGACAAGGCTTCAAAAACGTTGGGAAAAGGATAGTTATCACCTCACCTTCTCATCGAACGTTGACTATTCGAGGTCGCTGGACAATGACAAAGAAGATATCGACCAGACCTATAGTGCTGAAGACTCCTATAAGTCCAGTTACAACCGCTTTGCTGTGATGACGGCTCTGCAATTCAAGACAAAACGTCCATCTTGGCTCAAATCGGCTGAAGTTACTATCTCTGCTTCCATAGAGAAAGACCAAATTGAGCGAACACGCCTGGTGCAATTATCACGCATGACAGTCGCTCCACTGTCAAAGGAAGAAGGAGAAAACGATGCCTACATTCTTCCATTTAAATATATCGGACACCATGAGGTGGATGGCAAGCCTGTAAACACCTTCATCAAATTCAATGCACGCCTGCAGATTCCCAGTAACACCATTTCCAACACACTGCTAATCGGCACAGACTGGAACATCGACAAAAATTTGGGACGCGGACAAGTGTTTGACCCGATGAAACCCGTCTATACGGGCATATCATCCCGCCAACGCTCCCTCAAAGAGATTCCGGCCAACCATCGCCTGTCGGCCTATGCCGAGGAAAGCGCCAAATGGCCTACACCCATCGGCTCTCTAGAACTGACCGCAGGTATCCGCGCCACTACTTTATTAAACCTTGATGCTGATTACAAGATGAACGGCAAACTCTATTGGGACCCGCGTGCCAATATCGGTTACTCGTTGCCCCAATTGTCGCTCTTGGGCCAGCCAACCTTCATCCGCATTGCAGCAGGCATCGGCCAACACACCAAGATGCCCACCATGGAGCAACTCTTTCCCGACTTGCTCTACATTGACTTTATCCAGCTGAATTACTACCACGACAATCCCGACTACCGTCGCATCAACCTGATGACTTATATCGCCAATCCGCGTAACACAGCCCTCGAGCCCGCCCGCAACCTCAAGAAAGAGGTATCGATTGACATCAATGTTGGTGGCAACCGACTGGCAGTAACAGCTTTCCGCGAAAAGATGACATCAGGATTCCGCCTGCAATCCTACTATCAGACCTATCAATACAAGCAATATGACGCCAGCGGCATTAATGCTGCGAGCCTAACCTCACAGCCCCGTCTCGAAGACCTGCCTTACACAGTCATTAACGAGTTGGCCGGCTATGGTAACTACACCAACGGCAGCATGACGCTGAAAGAGGGCATCGAGTATACCCTAGAGACCAAGCGCTTCCCCGTCATCCTGACGCGCTTGACCATCAATGGAGCCTACTTCCGCACAACCTACAACAACTCCATTGTGGATTCTTACCGTCCCAGCCAAGTAATTGATAACCGACAGATTCAATATGTGGGACTGTATGCCAATGATGACGGTTCGGTGAGAGAGTCGTTCAACACCAATTTCACGCTCGACACCGACGTGCCTCGCCTCAAGTTGGGTTTTTCTATCTCAGCACAATGCCTGTGGTTCACTACCTCCCAACGTAAAGAAATCAGCAACTACCCAGTCCAATACATTGCTCCCGACGGCACTGTCCACGACTGGAAGGACAGCGATGCCGATGACGTGTATCTGCGCTGGCTGGTGAGAGACTATACTGCGTCGCAATTTGAGAAAAACCGTGTCCCATTCGCCATGAACGTTAACATGAAGGTCACCAAAAAACTCTTTGATGACCGGCTCCACATTGCCATGTTCTGCAACAAGTTGTGGGACTATACGCCCGACTATGACAGCCGTGGCACGACCATCCGCCGACATGTCACACCATACTTCGGACTCGAAATGAACATCAAACTATGAAACATTTTCTACAAACCATTATAACAATGGCACTTGTATTCGCCATTACTGCCTGTGCGCCTGTGGAAGACGACATTTTCACTATTGCCCGCATCAGTGTGACTGCCGGCAACAACCTGGACGTTACCCGCGTGCAAGCACAAGTACGGCTGACGAATGTAAACACCCGCCAAACATTGGCCTCGGCCGATTTTGAAGGCCCGAATGTCACCATCGAGGTGTTGCGTGGTGCCTACCAGATCGACATTGAAGGTGTAGCTACCTGTCAATCAAATGACGGCGCTGCAAGTATCCATCAATTCCGCTGCCAGTGTGACTATGCAGAGTTCATCGATAAGGAACAGAACGACATTACTCTTAACATGATTTTCCTCGACTGACATGAAACGCTATTTCTTATTGATACTCATCTTCATAGTCATCAAGTCAGCAACCGCTTCCAATGCCGACTCTGCACTGGTCGAGCACATGACATTGAGGCAGTTGTTGCAGCAGGAGGCCCTACATAACCCCGCATTGCACGGAATCTGCTTTCAGAGTTCATTTTCACAATTGGCCCTTGGCATTGACCTGCAACGCCAGTCCAAAGCTTTTGTTCCCGAGAAGGGCAAAGGTTACACCTTACCCTATCTCGAAGTGAACACATTTCATCATCTGAATGATCACTGTGCAGTTTGGGGCGAAGCATCGTACACGACAGGCCGAAAGCAAGATATCAAATGGAACTCCACCAGCGATTATGACCTGTTGCAGCCCTATATTCTCGCCGATACCGCAGGCGGTGACACACGGCAAGAGCGCTACACCATCTCGGGAGGATATGGAATTCGTCTCAACCAATGCTTATTGGGTGCTGAAATGCTTGTTCGTGCCGAACAGGAATACCGCGGACACGACCCGCGCATGAGGGGCATCGTCACAGACTTGACGCTCAGACTCGGTTGCGGATACCAATTCAATCATTATCGCATTGGAGCCACTATTGAAGGTAATATCTACAAACAGACTAATAGTGTGGCTTTTTATCGAGAGGAAGGCGTTATCCCTGAGTATCAGATGACTGGCTTAGGAACTGAATACAGCCGTTTCTCGGGCGACAAGCGCAGCCTCTACTATGATGGCGGCGGGATTGCATTATTGCTTCATGCCGCACCCGTCAACAACAATGGCCCCTTTGCCGATGTCAGGCTTGACGAGCACCGCTACCACCGCAAACTCGCTGAATACAATTCCATGCCGCTCACCGACCTCTACAATGAGCACGCTGGAGCTACTATAGGCTGGAGACAAGAAAAGAATTACAGCATCGCCATATTCGGACACGTTGACTATACCAGGCGCACCGGCAACGAGCATGTGGGCGGCACCTCCGATGCCCGCTACTTCCCTGTCATCGCTTGTTTGACAATGTATAAGGGCCATCTGCTGGACAGTTACCTGGGTGCGCTCTATGGCAAGAATAACTGGATTTTGGTCCTCACAGGAGGGTACAAGTCTCAAAGCGAGGAGTACATTTATCCTCATCGTGAGATGAATGCCAGCCATGTCTATAGCAAATTGCAAGGGCAATGCTTCCTGCGGGTGGCAGAGAAACTGCTGCTAACTGTCAATGTTCATGCGTCCTATTATGCCAACGTGAGCGACAAATTGCAGATGCCCTTTGCCAATATGGATGAAAGCATCTCTCAGCTGATTCGCCACAAGCACGAGTTCGCTAAAGCCAACTACACCGATTTTGGTGCTAGGGTGAGAGCCGACTATGCCTGGAAACAATCCCGCTACGGACTCTTTGCCGAGCTAGGCAGCACATGGACCTTGTGCTCGGCCAGTGAGCGCCAGACATTGTTTCAAAGTTCAATAGGAATTACATTTTAAAAACAAACAATTAATAATCAACTAATTAAACAAATTTAAAAATGAAAAAATCAATTTTGAAAGGCATCCTGATGATGCTCTCAGCTATCATGTGTTTATCATCCTGCAGTAGCGATGATCCCATTCCCGTTATCCCCACCACAATGGTTACCCTTGAGGTTCCCGCAAATCTTGAAAATGCCGTTTTGAGCAACGCACAGGCCACGCTTACCAACGTAGAAACGAAACAAGTCACTACCATTGAAGGTGTCAAGTTTGTTAAGGATGACAATGGCTACAAAATCATGTGCAATGACATTCAGGCAGGCACATATAACGTCACGGTGAACGGACATCTTGACTTCACGCTTAACGGAGTTGCCGGACAAAAAGACTTTGAAGTATCATCAGAAAATGTGGTAATTTCCGAGACATCACATGACCTGAAAATGGTTGTCTCCACCTTCACGGCTCAGGGTGGCTTTGTCATCAGTGAGATTTTCTTTACAGGAACAACTACGCCTGAGGGAATGTCCTACAGCGGCGACCAGTATATCATCATCACCAATAATTCGGATGTCACCCTTTATGCCGACAGCATTGCCGTGCTTGAGTCTGCTTTCTTAACTACCACCAAGCAAGACTACACCCCCGACATCATGTCCACCCACTTCTCGGTGCAGGCATGCTACATGATTCCCGGTGATGGCAAGAGTGTTCCCGTTGAACCCGGTCAGAGCCTCAAGTTGGCTGTCAACGCCATCAACCATACAACCGAGCAACCCAACTCCATCGACCTGAGCGATGCCGACTTTGAGTTCTACGACGAGACGTCCAACCCCAACTTCACTGACCCCGATGGAGAGGCTCCCAACCTTGACAAGTGGTACTGCTACACTGCCACCATCTACCAGTTCCACAGCCGTGGTTTCAACTCAATGGCCATCGCCAAGATGAAGACCGGTAAGGAAGACTGGCTGGAGAACTACGTCTATGACGCCACCTATCTGTTCGTGTTCGGCGACTTCTCCAAGGAGATGACCAAAAGCGGCATCTACAAAGTGCCCAACGAGTGGATTCTGGATGGTGTGAACCTGAGTGTAGAGTCGGTGCGCGAGTGGAATGTGCTCGATGCCTCGATTGATGCCGGTTGGACCTATTGCGGCAAGGTAGATCGCGATGAAACCCGCTTCAACAAGTCGGTAATCCGCAAGCAGGATGCCAATGGCAAGTACATCGATACCAACAACTCGACCAACGATTTCATCCCCGAAGCACCCGCTTCACTGCTCAACAAATGAACCTGATGAAAAGATTTGTTCTTTCACTTATTGTACTGGTGCTGCTGCCCTTGTGGGCGGCAGCCCAGTTGCCACAAGACCCCGACGTGCGCAAAGGCACCCTCAAGAACGGCATGACCTATTACATTCGTCACAATGCCAAGGAAGCAGGGTTGGCCGACTTCTACATTGCCCAGCGTGTGGGATCCATCCTTGAGGAGCCGCGCCAGCGAGGACTGGCCCATTTCCTTGAGCACATGGCCTTTAACGGTACCAAGAATTTCCCCGGTAAAAACGGCAAACCGGGCATTGTGCCCTGGTGCGAGAGCTTCGGTGTCAAATTCGGTGCCAACCTCAATGCCTACACCTCGATTGATCAGACGGTCTATCACATCGGTTCGGCACCACTCGTCCGTGAGGGTATCATCGACTCTTGCCTGCTGGTACTCCATGACTGGAGTCACTACCTGCTGCTCGAGGATGAGGAGATTGACAAGGAGCGTGGCGTCATCCACGAGGAATGGCGCACCCGCCGTGCTGGAATGGCCGTGCAACGCATGCAGGAGGATGTCCTGCCCATCATCTATCAAGGAACCAAATATGAAGATTGCATGCCCATTGGCTCGATGGACATTGTTGACCATTTTCCCTATCAGGACCTGCGCGACTATTACCAAAAGTGGTATCGTCCCGATCTGCAAGCCATCGTTGTCGTGGGTGACATCGATGTGGACAAAATGGAAAAGAAAATCAAGAAGGTTTTCTCGTCCATTCCCATGCCCAAGAAACCTGCCGAGCGCGTCTATTATCCCGTGGGTGACAATGAGAAAATGATTGTCGCCATCGAGAAGGACGCCGAGCAGCCCATCGTGCTCTGCCATCTTTATCAGAAACGTGACGCAACGCCTGACAGTGAAAAGGACAGCGAGGCCTACCTGCGAAGCGATTACATTGACGGATTGATCAGCACAATGCTCAATGACCGCTTTGCCGAACTGCGCCAGCAGCCAGGTTCGCCCGTCCAGAGCGCCACAGGTCGTGCATCGACATTCTTCATCAGCCGCACCAAAGAAGCTTTTGCCTTGAGCATCAGCTGCAAACAAGAAAACATTCTAGGCGGCATCATAGCTGCAGTAGGCGTTGCCGAACAAGCACGCCAGCATGGTTTTACCCAAAGCGAGCTTGATCGCGCCAAAAGTCTCTATCTCAATGCCGCAGAACGTCGTTACAAGATGCGCGACGACTACCGCAATTCGCACTATGTCAATGCCTGCGTTAGCAACTTCCTGACAGGTGAGCCGCTAGTATCGGCGGAATATGAACTGGAGAATACACGCAAACTTGACAACGAAGTCACCCTTGATGAAGTCAATACCGCCACACGCGACCTGATTACCGACCGCAATCAAGTGGTAGTCATGTATGCCCCCGACAAGGAAGATGTCATTCTACCCAACAAGGATCAGATAGAGCAGGTTATACTTGCTGCCCAACGTCTGAGTTATGCTCCTTTCACTGAACAGCAGCTGGCGGACAATTTGATCAACCAGCTTCCCCAACCAGGCACTATTGTCAGCGAGAACCCTTACAAGCATGGATTCACTGAGTTCACGCTGTCCAATGGCATGAAAGTGTATGCCCGCAAGACCGATTTCAACGCTGACGTCGTTTCTCTGGAAATGGAGGGTGAAGGTGGAACTTCGCTCTACGGCGATGAGGACATTCCTAACTTCAGTCTCATCTCAAGTTGCGTGAGCGAGGCAGGAGTTGGCGACTTTGACATCATCACGTTGCGCAAGATGCTCACTGGCAAATCTGTCCACGTTAGCCCGTCTGTTGGTTCCAAAGGGCAGAGCATCAATGGCACCTCCTCAGTGAAAGACATGAAGACCATGTTTGAATTGGCACATCTGTACTTCACTTCGCCACGACGCGACACTACGGCCTTCAACGAATTCATCAATCGCAACCGCTCGTTCCTGACCAACAGGAATGCCTCGCCCAAGGTGGATTACAACGACTCAATCAGGGCCATCCTTTACGGCCATCACCCACGCATGGAGCCTGTCGTGCAATCCACACTTGACCAGGTGAATTATGACCGCATCCTAGAGATTTATAGAGAGCGCTTTAGCGATGCCTCCAATTTCAAGACTGTCATTATCGGCAACTTTGATGAGCAAGAATTGCGTCAGTTGCTTTGCCAATATCTGGCAACACTGCCCTCCACAGGCAAGCACGAGCAGACTGACTACAGCAATATCCCACAAATCATTGGAGGTCAATCAGTTCACAAGTTCAGCAAGAAGATGGCGACACCGCTTGCCAACGTGAGCATCTTCTATACCGCCGATGTGCCTTTCACCGCACAGAGTGACCTTGAGCTGGACTTCCTGAAGCGCTGCCTCTCCATTGCTTACACCGACTCGGTACGTGAGGAGAAAGGTGGCACCTATGGTGTGAGTGTTGACTTTGAGTTGGCCAAGGAAGACCACCCCAATGCCACATTCAAGATTTCATACAATGCAGATCCCGAGCGTTACGAAGAACTTAACCCGATTATCTATCAGCAGTTACAGAATATTGCCGATAACGGACCGCTCAAGTCAAGCATGGACAAGGTGAAATTATACCTCACCAAGCAGTATGCCCAGATGGCAATTACCAATGACTATTGGAGTTACATCATCTGGCATGAATTGGATGACGATGTGGACTTTGACCTAGACTACTGCAAAATGGTGGAGAACATGACCGCAGCCGACGTGCAACGCATGGCTCAACGCCTGCTCGCCGCCCATCGCTGCATCGAGGTCACGATGCTCTCTGAGTAATTTCCAACTTACTGTTATTCATAAGCACGTCCCCCAAAGGTTATCACATAACTTTTGGGGGCATTTTGTACCCTAAATACCAACAAATGATGATTGCAGGCGATGGATGGAACATCTAATTTTGCAATTGTTGAACAATGCATAACATCTAACGATGAAAGAACAAAAGATATATGAGGCCGAGGACAAGATGATATCGCTCATCGGCGATAACTATAACCTGTTGCAGGCTTTGGGCAGTTTTGGCATTAGCCTGGGCTTTGGTGACAAAACCGTTAGAGAAACCTGTGAAAGCAATGGCGTTGACACCCATACCTTCCTGACCGTTGTCAACTATGCCATCAACGGCATCGAAGCCGATGAAAATGATGAACACATCTCGGTCTCGACCCTGCTCCAATATCTGGATGCAAGCCATGCCTATTTCATCGACTTTCAACTGCCTTACATCCGACGGGAGCTCGAAGAATCGCTTAGCGAGGAGAACTCGCTGGCTCAACTCATCATGCGACTCTATGATGAATATGCCTGCGAAATACGTCATCACATGCATTATGAGCAACAGACGCTGTTTCCCTATGTCAAGACGCTGCTCGACGGCCAACCTGCCAGCGACTACAATGTGGAGACTTTTTCCAAGCACCATGATGCAGCCGATCAACAGTTACATGAACTCAAGATCCTCATGATTAAGTATCTGCCACAAGACGGGCAGCATAACAATCTCTTGACTGCCGCATTGCACGACATCTATGAGAACGAAGTGTGGCTACGACAGCATGCCATGGTAGAGGACCACATTTTTGTCCCTGCCATTCGACGCCTGGAGCACCTTGTGAAACACGGCGAAGTGACACGCAACATCAACAAGATGGTGGCAAAAGGAAAGACGCAGCAAACCGAGACGCTCTCAGACCGAGAGAAAGATGTCATTGTTGCACTTGTTCAAGGAATGGCGAACAAAGAAATTGCCGATCATCTAGGCATCTCAGTCAACACTGTTATCACACACCGTCGAAACATCGCCCGCAAACTCCAGATTCACAGTCCTGCAGGCCTTACTATCTATGCCATCGTCAACAACCTGATTGATATCAATGCCGTTAAACCATGATTGATTATCACCGAGCCAACGTTATCATGCAAAATAATAAAACAATATTTTGATTTTATGTTTGTTATTTGTAATTTTGTGTGGCTCAAAATGTATAGCTCATCAAATTTCCAATAAAACGGGATGCGTTCTATGTTGTTGCTGAGCCAGGCATGGATTCGTCCTCGCGCATTCCCACCGGTTTAACCCTATCGTTGTTGCCGAGGGCCAACACATCTTTTGATGCTCTATGAAAAAATTATTACTTGTTTTTGCTGTAATGTGCTGCATGCTATCGGCATCGGCCTATGATTTTGTGGTTGATGGCATCTATTATAACATCAACGGCCATGAATTGACCGTCACCAAGGACAAATCAACATACAGTTCCTATTCTGGCGACGTGGTCATTCCCGATACTGTCGTCTATGATGGTGTAACCTATACGGTAACTGCGATTGAGAGTCTTGCTTTCAGGCATTGCTATCAGATGCCGACCATTACACTGCCCAACACGTTGAAAACGATTTGTGATTCGGCATTTTACATCTGTTCTGGGCTTGTGAGTTTCTATGTGCCCAAATCGGTCACCTATATCGGTCATGACATCCTGGGTGGCGCCGACGGGCTTCAGTGCCTTGTAGTGGATCCAGAGAATCCCTATTATGATTCCCGAGACAATTGTAATGCCATTATCGAAACAAGCACCGACAGGCTCATTCAGGGCAGTGGTCCCACGGTTGTCCCGAACACCGTCAAGATTATTGGTCAGCAGGCATTTGACTATTGCCGCGCGATGAAAAACATCGTGCTGCCCAACTCGGTGAAGGTCATTGAGAGCCGCGCGTTTTTCCTTGCCGACTTTGACTCGTTTACCTTCCCTGATTCGCTAGAGCGCATCGAGAGGTATGCTTTTCTCACCTGCAATGGCATGTGGGGCCAACGAATCACCCTGCCCAACACTTTGAAATATGTTGCACCCTTTGCTTTTGCCAATTGCAACCTGAAGGGCATCACAATGAATTATGTCCAAGGCTCTACTTACTACACGCTAGCCAACAGCCTTATTGAAGCTGCCACACGAACAATTGTAGTGGGCACATCCAATTCCTACATCACTGCCGACATGAACATCGAGCGAATAGGTGAAGCGGCGTTTATGGGATGTGTGGACCGGCACGACCTGTGCTTTGGCAGATATGTCACCGAGGTCGGTCCATATGCTTTTTATAATAACTACAACCTCTATGACCTTTACATCCCCGAAAGAGTGACAAGCGTCGGTGCCTATGCCTTCTACAAATGCGGCGGCTATAGTCTGACTGTTCCCAATAATCTCAAGGAGATTGGAACCGGCGCGTTTAGTGCGTGTTCCAAGCTCACGACTGTAGTAATATCGGACTCGGTGCAGAGCATTGGCCGCTACGCTTTCATGGATTGTAATAAACTGCAAAGTGTCACCATCGGCAGCGGCATTCAGGAAATCGGCGAGCAGGCCTTCGATAATTGCAAGGCATTAACCTCCATCACCTGTAAAGCAACTGTTCCTCCTGTAATGGCCAGCGAGAACTGCTTCAGTGCCACGGCCTATGAAAACGCAACATTGCAAGTGCCTAGCGCCTCGTTGAGCGCCTACAAGGATGCCTTCGGCTGGCAAATGTTCTATAACGCATACGGCAACACTCCAGGCGACGTTAATGGTGACGGCGCATTCAGTATTTCTGACATCGGATCGCTGATTGACCTGTTGCTGGCCGGTGGCACAGTGTCAGTTACTGCCGATGTCAATGGCGATGGACAGTTAACCCTTGCTGATGTGGTTGTTCTCATCGACATTTTGTTGGGCATGGAATAATCATCCTATCAAGGTCAGGACATACATGAACAACCCTCGTGCAGATTGGGCGCGAGGGTTGTTCATCTTTTTATCTGCCTCCTTAATGACCTGATTTACTAGAAGATTATCTCCGTCTAAGCGTCTCGACGATGCGTGCCATCTGGTTGGGAATGCGAATTTGCTGCGGGCATTTCTTGAGGCAGGATTCGCAGTCGGTGCATTGGGTGGCCCAAGTCGAAGCATCGGGCAAGGCTTTGCGCAGGCCATCGGCAAACTGCTGCTTGCGGTCCATGTAATCGGCAGCCTGCTTATCGGGCAACGGGAGTATGTGCTGGGCAACGGCCTCATTGTAATAGGCAAAATTGCCAGGGATATCAATTCCGTAGGGGCAAGGCATGCAATAATTGCAAGCGGTACAGGGAATAACGGGGAAACCAGCCATCACGTCGGCAATTTCCTCAAGCACCTTGTTTTCGGCCTCGGTACACAATTCAAGGGGGGAGAAGGTGCGAACGTTTTCCTCCAAATGGTTCATCTGGTTCATACCGCTCAACGTGGTGAGGATATTGGGGTGAGAGCCAACCCATCTGAAGGCCCAAGTCGCAGGACTGTCATCAGGACGCAAAGCGGTGAGCTGCTGGCTGAGGTCATCGCTCATGCGCGCCAACGCACCGCCACGCAGGGGCTCCATCACAACGGTTTGCACACCGGTCTTCTCCATCTTATTATAGAGATACTCGGCATCGGCGTCGTGCCGCCTACCCGATTTTTCGAGCGACGCATGCCGCCAATCAAGATAATTCATCTGAATTTGAGCGAAATCCCAATGGTACTCATCCTGATGATCAAGCAGGAAATCAAACACGCTGACATCGCCATGATAGGAGAAACCCAAGTGGTGAATGCGGCCAGCTTCACGTTCCCTCATCAGGAAATCGAGCAGACCGTTGTCAAGGAAACGGGCCTTGAGATTATCAATGCCACCGCCTCCGACGCTGTGGAGCAGATAGTAATCGATGTGATCGACCCGCAACTGACGAAATGAATTCTCATACATCTTGCGGGCTTCGTCAATTGGCCAATAGCTGTCTCTTTGGTTTGACATCTTGGTGGCCACCAGATATTTATCACGAGGATGCCTACTTAATGCCTGTCCTGTCATGTCTTCGCTACGCCCTCCTTTGTAAACCGGAGCCGTATCAAAATAGTTCACACCGTGAGCGATGGCATAGTCCACGAGGCTATTCACTTCCTCTTGATTGTCAGGCAGTCGCATCATGCCAAAGCCCAGAAGCGATACTCTCTCGCCCGACCCATGCTGAACGCGGTAGGTCATCTGATTCTTGGCATCAGCACTCACGTCTGACTGAGGTCGAGCACTGTTACCAGCCAACACATTCATCGGGTCCATAGCCATCACTGCAGCTCCAAGTCCCAGTTTATGCAGGAATTGCCTGCGATTCATATCCGATTTTTTGTTACCCATAATGTTATGTTTTTTACTTGATAAGCGTAACAGATTTACTGACTACATCTTTAAAGGATAGCGCTAAATAACTATATATAAATCCTTGTAAATCAGCATTCAATTTTTACATTCCAATAGCCTTGACCGAGGCTTCGAAAGCATCACGGGAACCGATGGCTCCATTCTTGATCTTAGCGCGATAGTTATAGATAGTGTTGACCGAGTAGTGCAGGAACTCGGCGATGCGGCTACTGTCCTCAATGCCCAGGCGAATGAGGGCAAAGATGCGGATGTCGGTGTTCAACGTGCCTGGGGAAGTCAACGAGATTCGGCACTCGGGACGCAGAAGGGCATTGAAATCATCAACAAAGTTGGGGAACAGATGCAGGAACGTGCTGTCAAACATCTCATAGAGTTCAGTCAGATTCTTATCACGCAACTCGCTATCTCCAGTAAACTGGTGAAGGGCCTGCAAATCTTTTTTCTTGACCATCATGTTGACGCGCTTGCGCACATCATCCAGACGGTCGATATAGAACGAGCACAAGTGAATAAAACGTCCCACATACTCATCTTTCACGCGATTGGACTCATTGAGTTTGAGGTTGGTTTCATGCATCTGACTATTCAACTGCGACAGTTGAGAGTTCAGTTGAGCCAATTGGTTATTGCTCTCACTCAACTCGTTACGCGCCCGAGCGAGCTTTTTGCGCTGACTGTTGCTGTAGAACAGAATTCCCAAGAACAATGCAGCAAGCAAGCTCAAGACCACCGCCAACACAGCCAACAGGCGGTTAGCGCGCTTGAGCGATGCCTCATAATTATCACTGATGGCCGTCAAAACCGGTGAAATCTGACTATTGCGCTTCAGAGTATTGAACTTGTTGGCACATTGCCATGCGAAATGGATATAACTGTAGGCGCGGTTGATATCACCATCGGCCATCAGTTTGTTGGCAAGTTCCCACATGGCACCCTGATCCATGATGGCATTTTTGACATCGCTCAAAGCCGACTGCGTCACCCAATATCTTGCCTGTACCGAATCACCCTGCAACGAATAATCAAGATAGCGGTAAAAAGCGACTATAGCATACTCGTGAGTTCCAGGCTTGACCTGTTTGAGGCGCATATCGCTATATTGAAGAGCGCCCTTGGCATCGCCGGCACTAAAGCACTGCAACTCCTTGATTTGCAAGGCCTCGTCATTGGAGGCATCGGTAATGTCAATGTACTGGTTATAGTGGTCACGGCGGGCATAATACTCCTGCTGCAGGCGCGGCACTTTACAAAAATAGGCCAGTTCCCCATAGAGATGAGACAAAGTAATATAATAGAGACCACGGTTGTCAGATTTGTTAACATGCTGTTCATCAATCGAATTCAGAATATCTGTCGCTTCATGATACAAACCCGACTCGATGCACTGGTAAGCCAGCCGCAGGCGGCACTCCTCGGCACAAGACTGGTCACCGCGTTCTTCTGCCAAATCGATGCAACGGCTGATGTAATATATGGCAGAGTCACTCATGTAGGAGTGATATTCCTCGTACAGGCTGCGGCAGATGTCATATTGTGCTACACTTGATTTCGTCACATCAAGTGCCATCTTATACTTTTGAATACGTTCCTCTCGCAATTGCACATATTGGTCTGTCTGGATGATTGCCTCATCAAGTTCCTTATAGACTCTTTCCAAATCAATACCCTCGGCGACCACATTTGATGCAGTCATCAAGAAAACCAATATCAAAATAACCGTGCGTAATTTCATCATAATTGGACTTCAGTTGCAGGGTTTGCAAAAGTAGGAAAAAACCGAGGAAAACACCACAAAAGTTTTAATATTTTTGCAAAATCCGCCATTTTCGGTTAGCCGGGAGTCCTATAAATTAACCACTTTTTAACGATTGGGTGATTTTTACAAACATCTATCACACAGCGATATAAAAATTTTATGACTTGAAAAACGTCCACTTTTTTATTTTTGAGACAAACAACACATTTTATAATACTGTAAATTTGCGGTTGAATCGTCACAACACGAGCATAAGCAGACGAGAGCAAATAATGAAAATCGATTGAAAACCAACAATACATTTTATATTTTTTATCAACCAAAACAATGTGACATGAAAGAGAAAAGATTACTTTCGCTGCTGTTAACGGTCATGATGGCCGTTGCGGCATTTGCACAGAATCAGACCTTCACGGGCACAGTCGTTGATGTTAACGGCGAACCTGTGATTGGTGCCACGATTGTGCAAAAAGGCACGTCGAACACAACGGCTACCGACTTCGACGGCAATTTCTCCATCACCGCGCCCGCTGGCGCCGAGTTGGAAATTACTTATGTGGGTTACGGCAAGCAAACCGTGCTGGCCGGCAATGACATGCACATCACCATGATTGAGGACTCCGAATTGCTCAACGAGGTGGTTGTCATCGGTTATGGTGTGCAGAAGAAGAGCGTTGTGACTGCCTCTATCGCCAAAGTATCCTCCGAGGACTTGGCCGATAAGGCTCGACTGCGCGCCGAGGATGCCCTGAAGGGTATGGCCGCTGGTGTCAATGTCACCTCTTCGTCTGGTCAGCCTGGATCTCAGTCAATGATCCGCATCCGTGGTATCGGCACCATCAACGACTCCAATCCCCTCTACATCATTGACGGCATGCCCACCGACCAGTATGGTATGGAGAGCGTGAACCCCAATGACATCGAGAGCATTGAGGTGCTGAAGGATGCCGCCTCGGGCGCCATCTATGGTGCTCGTGCTGCCAATGGTGTTATCCTCGTGACCACCAAGAAAGGAAAAGCCGGAAAAGCCAACATCAACTACACATTCTCTTATGGCTGGCAGAGCGCCTGGAGAAAGCGTGACGTGACCGGTGCAACCGACTATGCTATCCTGCAGAATGAGCGCCGCGTACAAAACGGCTTATCTCCCCTGTATCTGGATCCCTACAACCTGACCGACGCCAACGGCGAAAAGATTGTCGGCTTCGGTACCGACTGGCAGAAACTGCTTTTCAACGATAACGCCCCCATCATGCAACATGACGTGAGCGTGAGCGGTGCCACCGAAAAGCTTAACTACTACCTCTCTCTGGGTTATTTTACCCAGGACGGTATCGTTGGCGGTAACTACGGCCAGTCAAACTATGACCGTTTGACCATCCGCTCCAACAACCAGTACAACCTGCTCGATGCTTCTAAAGAGCGTAATTTCCTGAACAGGATTGACCTGGGTGCAAACCTTTCTTATATGCGCGTGCACAACACGGGCATCGACGCCAACTCAACCTGGGGCTCTCCTCTGGGTTCGGCACTCTATCTTGCCCCCACCCTGCCCGTCACCCTCAAGGGTGCCATTGCACAGGAGATGATCGACCGCTACAGTGCATATGACCTTTATCGTGACGAAAACGGCGATCCCTACACCATTCCCGGATTCATCGGCAGCTATCAAGAGCAAAACAACCCCATCGCTATGATGCATGGCAATCCCAGCAGGAACTGGAGCCACAAGTTCATGCCCAAATTCTCGGTTGACGTGCAATTGTGGGATGAGCTGAAGTACCACTTCACCTACAGTGCCGAGCTCTCATTCTGGGGCTACAATGCTGCCACCCTGCAACAATACTATCTCTCGGGTAACAACAACAGCGACCACACCGAGGCTTCGGCCTTCAAGGGCAACAACAGCACTTGGCAGATCGAGAACACGGTGACCTACGACAAGACCTTTGGCAAGCACACCATCGGTGTCGTGCTCGGTCAGAGTGCTTTGAAGTTCAAGGGCGACGAACTGGGTGGTTCACACTGGAACCTCGTTAACCCCGAGAAGCCCAGCATCAACTATACCACCGGCGGTGACCTGGAAATCAGCACCGATGCCGACGGCAAGATGACTGGCGCTACAAGCCTCGTGGGCGTCTGGGGCGGTCCCTATACCGAGCACAGGCTGTCCTCACTGTTTGCCCGTCTGAGTTACAACTACGATGAGCGCTACATGTTCCAGGCCACCGTACGTCGTGACGGTTCGAGCCGCTTCGGTTCAAACCACAGGTATGGTATATTCCCCTCATTCTCAGTAGGTTGGAACATCATGAACGAAGCATTCATGGAGAATACCCGCGACTGGATGAACATGTTTAAACTGCGCTTCAGCTGGGGTAAGAACGGTAACGACAACATTGGTGACTTTGCTTACACCACACTGACCGCACTGGGTAATACCAGCAACTACTACTTTGGACGCACCGCAGCCATGGTCTATGGTTCAAAAGCCAACCGCCTGGCCAACGAAGACCTAAAGTGGGAGGAGAGCGAACAGACCGACCTCGGTATCGACCTCGGCTTCTGGAACAACAAGCTGACCTTCAGCTTTGATTACTATATCAAGAAGACCAACGGCATGATCATCGAGATGCCCATTCCCAGCTATGTAGGTGAGGCACGTCCTCTGGCCAACGTGGGTGATATGGAGAACAGCGGTCTTGAGTTTGAACTGGGTTACAGGTGGAACATCTCTGACGCCCACTTCGCTATCAAGGGCAACGCATCTTATCTGAAAAACAAGCTGAAGAACCTGGGTAACGATACCGGTTTCCTGAACTACGGTATCAGCCAGTTCAGCGACGGTGGCACTCGCGCCGAGAACGGCCAGCCCTTCCCCTTCTTCTATGGCTACAAGACCGACGGCATCCTGCAGACTAGAGCCGAAGCCGATGCCTATAACGCCATGTACGGTACCTCATCAAATCCTGGTGACTTCCGCTTTGTGGATACCAACGGCGACAAGCGCATCAACAGCGACGACCGTACCAACATCGGTAACGGTGTACCCGATTGGACCTTTGGTCTCACCTTCGACTTTGACTGGAAGGCATTTGACCTGAGCGTATTCTTCCAGGGTGTCCATGGTGCTGATGTGTTCGATGCTACCTACCGTCAGGACGTCGCATCGGGTAACTATCCCACTTGGGTGCTCCAGCGCTGGACTGGTGAAGGCACCTCCAATACCGTTCCCACCCTCGGTGACTCTAAGAACTGGGTTTGCAGTGACATGTATATCCAGGACGGCAGCTATCTGCGCCTGAAGAACATCACCCTTGGCTACACCCTGTCTCCTGTGCTCACGCACAAGCTGGGTATCAATCGCCTGCGCATTTTCGCTCGTGGTGAAAACCTCTTCACTTGGACCAAGTACTGGGGCTTTGATCCTGAGATCGGCTCCGGCGCTACCAGCCTCGGTGTTGACTATGGTGTATATCCGCAGGCTCGCACCTATAGTATCGGATTTAACATTTCTCTCTAACATCCTTTAAAGAATTATCAATATGAAAAAGTATATTTCGATAAATTTGGCTGCACCTCAGCTATTGAAAAAAGTTTTCATAGCATTCGGTATGCACAAATTTTCTATCATAGCAGGTTTTTGCGCAGTGACTATGGCACTGACTTCCTGCAGCGACGATTTTCTTGAGGTGAAGAACCCGACAGGTGAGCCCCTCGAAGAATACTACTCCAACGAGGAGGCCCTCAACGAGGCCCTCACGGCTGCCTACGCTCCTCTGCACTGGCCCGACTGGGACGGTACTGCCTATAACGACCTCACCGTTGACGGTGAAATCATGGGCGACGACTTCTGGGTAGGCGGTAGTGACAACACCGACAACCAGCACTGGCACCGTCTGTTCAACTTTGCTGCCGACGGCAACAACACCCTTGCCACCCTGTGGGGCGACTTCTACAGCGGCATCAAGCGTTGCAACGACGCTATCAAGTATTCCACTTGGGGCACTGCCAGCGACGACTTCCGCAAGTCGATGGAGATGCAGGCTCGCCTGTTGCGCGTGTACTATTATAATATCTTGTGGCACTACTACGGCAACGTTCCTTTCTATCTGGAGAACCTCTCACAGCCCTACACTGCTCCGCAGATGACGGCCGATGAGATTTACAACCAGTTGCTGCCCGAGCTCGAGGAGATCATTGCCTCGAACGTGCTGCCCATGCGCTGGCCGACCGCCGAAAGCGGACGCGTTAGCCAGGCATTTGCCTACATGCTCTATGCTGAGATGGTCATGTACCAGAACGACAATAGCCGCTATGCTACTGCCCTGAGCTACATGAAGCAGATCATTGCCGATCCGAACTATTCGCTCAATCCCAGCTTCTATGACCTGTGGCAGGAGAGTGGCGAGTGGTGCGCCGAGAGCATCTTTGAGATCAACTACAACGACGACCAGGCCCAGCGCGACTGGGGCACCTCGATGGCTGCCGGTGGTACCGTCTTCCCCACCCTGTGCTCACCCAACGGCTGGGGCGGTGGCGAAGGCTGGGACAGCGGCAACGACGGCTGGGGCTTCCTGCCCATGCGCGTGGAAACCTATAACATGTATGCCGAGAATGACTTGCGCCGTGATGTTACATGTTGGGACGTTCGTGGCTACAGCTACACCGAGCGTTATCAGGACACCCACATCTGGCACGGCAAGTATCGTCCGCAGTCCGACAACAACAAGGATTGCCCGACTTCCAAGAACCTGAACTATAACAACAACAAGCGCATCTACCGCTATGCCGAGACCCTGCTCAACGCAGCCGAGCTGCTGCTCCAGACCGGAGGCAGCGCAGCCGAGGCAGCCGGTTATGTAAACCAGGTTCGCAACCGTGCAGGCCTTGAGAGCCTGACCAGTGTCACCATCGACGACATCTATACCGAGCGTCACTTGGAATTCTGCGGCGAGGGCAAGCGTTACTTCGACCTCGTGCGTGCCGAAGGCATCCCCGGTGCCATCCAGAAGGCTTCGACCGTACTCGTGCCCGACAGCTATGGCTATCGCACCAATTCGTGGACTCCCAGCAAGAAGTACATCCCTCTGGCACAGAGCGAGCTCGATGCTGATCCCACACTGAAGCAGAACAATTATTGATTCATTAATAATCAGAAACTATGACAACTAACATATATAACAAGGTAAAAGCAGGGGCACTCTCTTTCCTCTTGCCCCTGACTGCTATGCTCTTTACCGCCTGCTCACCCGATGATTTTGAAGGTGCAGATCCCAATGGCCTCCCCACGGTGAGCGGTGTCGATTTCCAGATTTCTGTTGATCAAGAGATCAACCAGATGGTTGCCAGCTACACACCGCAGCCCGGCACTTATCCCATCTGGATTCTCGATGGCACGTCCTACTCCACCCTGCAAGAGGTGGGTTACAAGAATGATGAGGCAGGTACTCACACGATTGAGCTGCGCCTGGGCAACCGCAACGGTATCAGCCAGACCGGTATCAAGAAGGAGTACACCTTTAATGAGTCAAAGATTGACTATACCAACGACTTCCGTCGCATTACCGAGAAGGAGTGGCGCTTCGACCACAAGGAAGTGGCTCACTTGGCTTGCGGTCCTGCTGGCACCGCCGGTACCGGATGGTGGTCGGCTCAGCCCGATGAGAAGAAAGACTTCGGTATGTATGACGACCGCATCTCCTTTACCGCCGAAAACCGCAAGGGTGGTAGCTTCTACTACAATGCCGGTGAAGACGGTCTGACCTATGTCAACACAGGTACCACCAAGTGGGGTCATCAGGATGCTGACTGGGATGCAACAATCGGCAACCAGACTAGCACTTGGAGCTTTGAGGTATATGACTGGGAGGATGCCGACGGCAACGTGAGCAAGCAGACCTTTATTCAGCTCGCTCCCAACACTGTCTTCCCCTACATCAGCTCTGATGCCCAGTATGAGAACCCGCGTTTCCGCATCGAGACGCTGACAGCCAAGAAGCTTGTCCTCGTCTATGACGCTCCCGACCGTGGTATCGCATGGCGCTTCATGTTCACCAGCGAGGAAGAGGAGAAGGGATTCACCGGTTTTGATCCTAACAGCGACTTCAACATGTGGAAGAACGTTGATTATAACATGTTCTTCTGGTACGCTCCCGGTTGGAGTCAGATTGCCGACCCGGGCTTCGAAGCCAACGGTAACGACTATACCGTATTCCTGCCCGAGGCAACGACCGACCAGTGGCAGGCACAGATGGCCTTCAAGACCACCAACATCTCGACAACTGCCAGCAAGAACTATGACTTCTCTTGCATCCTTAACAGTGACAAGGACATCAACGGTGTCACCGTGAAGCTTGTGATGGACGGAGATGACAATGTATTCTACTTTGCTGACCGCGTTGACCTGAAGGCAGGCCAAGATTACATCTTCTGGAAAAGCGACATGCCTGGTATTGACATGGAGCGCGTGAACCTGTTCTTCGACTTTGGCGGTTGCCAGGCTGGTACCACCGTCAACATCTCGAACATCGTGCTCAAGGATCACGCCAACGATGACGGCACCGTGCTGCCCGTCAATCCCGACGAGCCTACTGTAGAATGGGTTGACGTGAATTCTCCCGAGAACCTGGGTGCAGGTTTCAACACCGCTGGCACCATGAGCTTCTGGTGGGCCGATGCAGGCTGGATGCAGATTGCTGATCCCACGTTCTCGTTTGCCGACGGCGTATATACTATCACTGCAGACAACGCAACCGCATCAGAATGGCAGGCTCAGTGCTCGATCAATGGTGTTCCCCTGCACATTGAGAAGGGCCAGGCCTATGACGTGCGCGTGACCATCACCACCAACATGGAACTGGGACGTGCCACCGTCAAGGTCAACAAGGATCCTGATGTGACCAACGATCCCAACACGCTGTGCTACAAGGGCAACTTCGCACTTGAGGATGGTGAGAACGTTCTCCAGTTCATCGGTGTGGTTGCCAAGAACGGCGATGAGGAAATCGAGTTTGATCAAGGTAAATTCATTTTGGACTTCGGTGGCTGCCCTGCTGGATTTGTAGCTAAGGTCAGCAACATCATTATCCAAAAGCATAAAGCTGAATAAGATTTCGTCATGAAACGATTCATGCTTTGTACGCTCTTGCTTTCTCTCACCGTAGCCCTTTGGGGCTGCGGTGGGGACGGCAAGGATGAGCCCACCGGAACCATCACTGTCTCACAGGACAACATCGTTGTTCCTGCCAGTGGCGGCACTTACACTATTAATGTCACCACTACAGGCAAGGAATGGGGAGCTTATGCCGACAAGGATTTTATCGTCATCGAAACCCAAAACACGTTATCACAGTCGGGTTCGATCACTGTAACGGTTCCCTCTAATCCCCTAACCGAGGAACGCGAGGGTGCAATCAACATCATGTCGGGTGCTGCTCGCAAGACAATCAATGTCAAGCAGGAAGCGTCAGCCGAGGCTGCTTACTATGCCCCTGAGGGCTATAGCCTGGTGTGGCATGACGAGTTCGACAAGGGTTCGGAACTGAACGCCGACGACTGGGTGCATGAGGTTCAGAATAGCGGTTGGGTGAATCACGAGTTGCAGAACTATGTGAACCACAAGACGCCCAATGGCAAGAATGTGACCGAGGTGCGCGACGGACACTTGCGCATCACCGCTCTCAAGGAGAACGGCAAGATTTACTCTGGCCGTGTTTATGCCAAACGCTCCACAGGCTGGAAATATGGTTACATCGAAGCCAGCATCAAGCTGCCTTCGGGCAAGGGTACATGGCCCGCATTCTGGATGATGCCTGTGAACTTCCATTCTTGGCCCGCTGACGGTGAGATCGATATCATGGAAGAGGTGGGCTACCACCCCGACTATGTATCGTCTAGCCTGCATGCCAATGCACATGTACACTCAAACGGCACTCAGGTGACGCACGAGATGTACTGCAAAGGTGCCGAGGGCGAGTTCCACACCTATGCCATCGAATGGACGGCTCAGAACATTACCACCTATGTGGACGGTAAAGTACAACTGAGCTACGACAACCGTGGTCTGGGCCGCGACGACTGGCCCTATGACGACCCGTTCTATGTCATCTTCAACCTCGCTTGGGGTGGTGACTGGGGTGGCGCTCAAGGTGTTGACGAGAATGCCCTGCCCGTCACTATGGAAGTGGACTATGTGCGCGTATTCCAAAAGAAGTAACAGTTTAACCCTAATCTCACTATGAGAGATTCTTTGTTGATAATACTCTCTCTTTTTCTTGCCTTGGGGCTTCATGCTAAGCCCCAGGACAAGTTTGTCCGCGTTGATGGTGTAGATCTGGTACAGCCCAATGGCGAGAAGCTCTATATTCAGGGCACTAACCTGGGCAACTGGCTCAATCCTGAGGGCTACATGTTCGGCTTCAGCAAGACCAACTCGCCGTGGATGATAGACCTGATGATCAAGGAGGCCGTGGGCCCTGATTTTGCCGCCGATTTTTGGCGCAACTTCAAGGACAACTACATCACGCGTGCCGACATCAGTTTCATTGCAAGGCAAGGGGCTAACACCATTCGCCTGCCATTCAACTACAGGCTTTTCACCGATGAGGACTATATGGGACGAGCCAAGGATCAAGACGGCTTTGCACGCATCGACTCGGTAGTGAACTGGTGTCGTGCTGCAGGACTCTACCTGATTCTAGACATGCACGACTGCCCGGGCGGACAAACGGGTGACAACATCGACGACGGCCATGGATATCCCTGGCTGTTTGAGAGCGAGCCGAGTCAGCAGCTGTTCTGCGACATCTGGCAACGCATCGCCGCCCGCTACAAGGATGAGCCAGTGATACTGGGCTACGAGCTGATGAACGAGCCGATTGCCCACTATTTCGACAACAAGGAAGAGCTGAACAAGAAACTCGAACCGCTGTACAAGCGTGCCGTAGGTGCCATCCGCCAAGTGGACACCAACCATGTGATTCTGCTGGGAGGCGCCCGCTGGAATTCAGACTTCTACATGTTCAGCGACTGGAAATTTGATGACAACATCATGTACACTTGCCACCGATATGGCGGTGACGCCACTGCCGAGGCCATCAAGGATTACATTGACTTCCGCGACAAGACCGGCCTGCCCATGTACATGGGCGAGACGGGCCACAACAGCAACGAGTGGCAGTCGCAACTGGTCAACGTGATGAAGGACGCCAACATTGGCTACACCTTCTGGCCCTACAAGAAAATTGACGGCTCGTGCATGATGGGCATCACCAGGCCCGAAATGTGGGACAGTATCGTTGTGAAATACTCCGAGGCTCCGCGCACCACCTATGCTGAACTGCGCGAAGCCCGCCCCGATCAGGCCACTTTCCGCCAGCTGCTGATGCAGTATGCTGAAAACAGCCGCTATGAGCACTGCACCCCGCAACTGGACTATATCGAGTCGCTGGGAATGACTCAGAAAGTGCCCCTGTATCTCGATGAGACCTTACCCATCGAGCAACGTGTCAAGGACGCCCTGTCACGCATGACGCTCGACGAGAAGATCGCCGTTATCCATGCTCAAAGCAAGTTCTCATCACCTGGTGTGAAGCGTCTGGGCATGCCTGACTTCTGGACCGACGACGGACCTCACGGTGTGCGCCCTGATGTCCTGTGGGACGAGTGGGTACAGGCAGGACAGACCAATGACTCTTGTGTGGCATTTCCTGCATTGACCTGCCTCGCCGCTTCTTGGAACCCGATTCTGGCCGAACTTTATGGCCGCAGTCTGGGTGAGGAAGCACGCTATCGTGGCAAGGACATGATTCTGGGACCTGGCGTGAACATTAACCGCACCCCGCTCAATGGCCGCAACTTTGAGTACTTGGGCGAGGATCCCTTGCTGACATCACGCATGGTGGTTCCCTACATTCAGGGCCTGCAGAGCACGGGCACTTCGGCTTGTGTCAAGCACTTCTGCCTGAACAATGACGAGGAATACCGCCATCAGGTCAACGTCATCGTGAGTGACCGCGCACTGCGTGAGATTTACCTGCCCGCATTCGAGGCCGCCGTTAAGGAGGGCCACACCTGGGGCATCATGGGTTCCTACAACCTCTACAAGGACCAGCACTGCTGTCAAAACCAGTACACACTCAACCAAATTCTGAAAGGCGACTGGAAATTTGATGGCGTTGTGGTCAGCGACTGGGGCGGCACGCACGACACCGAGATGGCTGTCAAGAACGGTCTGGACATGGAGTTCGGCAGCTGGACCGACGGTCTGGCCTGGGGTGCCAGCAACGCCTATGACGCCTACTACATGGCCAAGCCTTACAAAAAACTCATTGAGGAAGGCAAATTTACCACGCGCGAGCTGGATGATAAGGTAAGCCGTGTACTGCGCCTCTTCTTCCGCACCACGATGAGCAACAAGCGTACACAGGGCTTCCTGTGTAGCGAGGCTCATTATGACGCAGCGCTGAAGATTGCCCAAGACGGCATTGTACTGTTACAGAACAAGCGCAATGTGCTGCCCATCGACGTGAACAACGCCAAACGCATTCTGGTTGTCGGCGAGAACGCCATCAAGATGATGACCGTGGGCGGTGGCAGCAGCTCTCTTAAAGTACAGCACGAGATTCTGCCCCTCGAGGGTATCAAGGAACGTCTTGCAGGCACCGGCATCGAGGTGGATTATGCCCGCGGCTATGTGGGCGACACCACCGGCGAGTATAATGGCGTTGTTGCCAAGCAATCGTTGGCCGACAACCGTCCGGCGAGTGAACTCATCGCCGAGGCCGTTGCCAAGGCCCAAGGTGCTGACTATGTCATCATCTTCGGCGGTCTGAACAAGAGCGATTATCAGGATGCCGAGGGCCATGACCGCAAGCACATGGACATGCCCTATGGCCAAGACGCACTTGTCGAGGCATTGGCCCGTGTGAACAAGAACGTCGTGTTTGTCAACATCTCGGGCGATGCTGTGGCAATGCCATGGCGCGACAAGGTGGCAAGCATTGTTCAAGGCTGGTTCATCGGCAGCGAGACAGGAAAAGCATTTGCCAGCATTCTCATGGGTGATGTAAATCCCTCGGGCAAACTGCCCTTCACCTGGTACCAGAACCTCAATGACGTGGGCGCTCATGCATTGGGCACCTATCCCGGCACCTGGCGTGAGGACCACAAAATCATTGATGAGGAATACAAGGAAGGCATCTATGTGGGCTACCGCTGGGCCGACAAGCAGAAGAAGAAACCCGCTTTCGCCTTCGGCCACGGATTGAGCTATACGACTTTTGCCGTGAGCAATCTGCGCCTCGACAAGCGTGAAGTCGCCGCAGACGGGACTGTAACGGCTACCGTAACCGTCAAGAACACCGGCAACCGTGCCGGAGCCGAGGTCGTCCAACTCTATGTGAGCGACCATAACGCTACGGTTGATATGCCCGTCAAGGAACTGCGAGGCTTCCAGAAGGTTTCTCTGAAACCTGGCGAGAGCCGCGACGTGAGCATCACCATCGGAGGCCGCGCATTCCAGTATTGGGATGAGACCAAGGGTGACTGGGCCACTTCGCTTGGCCAGCGCACGATGCTCGTGGGCACAGCCAGCGATAATCTGCCTCTCAAAGCAGCATTCACAGTGCGTTAACCATCTTCATAGCCAATTAATTGACAGCAGACTATCTGCTGTTTCATCTACCGCCCTCAAGCAGGGCGGTTTTTTATTGTGCGTGCCCGTCATTTTTTAATTCGGAAAGTAATGCTCTTAAATTTCAAAATCCTCTGACTGCTAAAGACCGTAAACCGTAAAAGATAGGGGTAAAATGAATTGTTGCTTGTTTTTTTTACAACAAAAATTGTATTTATTTCAAAAAATGCTCTATATTTGCAAAAAACGAGAAAAATACTATCTTTTCATTAACCATTAACATTAAAAAACAAGCGAATGAAAAAAAGATTTTTAATGCTCTTACTCATCTTGTCTTGTGCCATTGTGAGTGTGCAAGCAATGACAGTGAGAGGTACGGTCGTTGACCAGGTCAACGAACCCGTGATCGGTGCCACCGTCAAGGTCCTGGGGACCACGATGGGTGCAGTCACCGACTTTGACGGCACTTTTGAGATTGCCAATGTTCCCGCCGGCTCAATCCTGAAATTCACCTTCATGGGCATGCAAGCCGTGGAGATGGAAGCCAGCGAAATGATGAGCGTCCAGCTCCTTGATGATGTGCGAAACCTTGACGAAGTGGTCGTGATTGGTTACGGTTCAGCCCAAGCTAAAGACTTGACAGCCCCCATTGCCGTTGTCAAGGGTGAGGAACTGCTCGCAACGCCCGCAGCATCACCCATGGCAGCCATGCAAGGCAAGGTTGCTGGTGTGAACGTGGTGAACAGCGGTACCCCTGGCGAAGGCCCCAAGGTGCACATCCGCGGTAACGGTTCATTCACCAGCGGCAGCCCGCTGTATGTTGTCGATGGCATGTTCTATGACAACATCGACTTCCTGAACGCCAACGACATTGCCGACATGTCGGTTTTGAAGGACGCTTCGGCAGCTGCCATCTATGGTGTGCGTGCTGCTAACGGTGTTGTTCTCATTACCACCAAGCATGGTAACAAGAACCAGCCCGCCAAAATCACCTACAACGGTTACTATGGTATCCAGAAGGCCACCAATGTGCTGAAGATGGCCAATTCGAGCGAGTATGCCACCATGCTGATGGAAGCCAACTACGATGCCTATGTATCGACGATGAAGGCTTCAATCGACCGCTATGGCGGCAGCTACAGCAATGGCGACTTCCACAGCTGGACCTATGGCTCAGATACCGACTGGTATAAGGAGCTGTTGCGCACCGCAGCCATCACCGACCACAGCCTGACCATCACCGGTGGTGGTGAGAAGGCCACCTACTCGTTGGGTATCAACTACCTGCACCAGGACGGTGTCATGGATGTCAAGAACTACTACAGGCGCATGAACTTCCGCGCTGCCCTCGACTATGAGGCCACCAACTGGCTTAAGGTTGGCTTCAACGGCATCTTCTCAAAGGGCAAACAGCGCACACCCAACAACGCCGCTTGGCAACAGGCATTCAATGCTCCGGGCATCTATCCCGTAATGGACGAGAAGAACAGCAACACCTTCCCCACCCACTATGGCTCGCCCGAATCGGTTGGCTTTACCAACAACTTCTACAACCCGATTGCCACTGCCAACTATCAGAACAGCGTTAACGACATCAACAAGTATCTGACCAACTTCTATGCTCAGATTACTTTCATCCCCAGCAAGCTGAACTTCAAGACCAGCTACTCCTATGATTTCACAGCCGTTCACAACCGCACCTACATGCCTGAATACTATGTGAGTGCAGTTCAGCGCAACGACAAATCATGGGTGAGCAAGAGCGAGGCGAACTACAACAACTGGATTTGGGATAACGTGCTGACCTATAAGGAGACATTCGGCAACCACAATCTGGGTGTCATGCTGGGTCACTCCCTGCGCGAGGACAGGTACAACTATCTGTACGGTATCGGCTACGGTATTGTTGACGGTGACGACGCCTACAAGTACATCGACCTCAGCACCGAAAGCGACAGCCGCCGCGCCAGCGACGGTGGTACCCGCTACCGCAGCAACAGCTACTTTGGTCGTATCAACTATGACTACATGGGCAAGTACCTATTCATGGCCACCTTCCGTGCCGACGGTACCAGCAAGTATCAAGAGACTTGGGGCTACTATCCCTCGTTTGGTGTTGCTTGGGTAATGAGCAAGGAAGACTTCATGGCTAACCAGAACGTTGTAGATTACCTGAAGTGGCGTGCCAGCTGGGGTCGCTTGGGTAACAATGCCGTTCCTGCCAGCGACGGTTTCCGTTCGGTATCGACAGGCACCTGGTCATCGGGCGTGTTCGGCAGTGCAACTATCGCCGGTTTCCAGAACAACAGCTACTTCACCAACCTGAAGTGGGAGGTTGTTGACGAGACCAACGTGGGCGTTGAGTTCGCTACCCTGCGCAACCGCCTGAGCGTTGACATCGACTGGTTCTACCGCATGACTCGCAAGGCTGTTATCGCTCCGCGCCTGCCCTTCGAGAACGGTACATTGCTCCAGAACATCGGTAAGATTCTCAACACTGGTGTTGACGTGAGCATCAACTGGGCCGATCGTGTGGGTGACGACTTCAAGTACTTCATCAGCGCCAACCTTTCCTACCTCAAGAACGAGGTGAAAGACCTGGCCGGCAACCCCTACATCGCTGGTGGCAAGACCTATCAGTTTGTGGGCAAGGAGATGAACTCATTCTATGGCTACATTGTAGAAGGCATCTACCAAACCGAACAGGAGTGTGCAGGCGACAGGACTGCTCAGGCCAATGGTCTGCAGCCCGGTGACTTCAAGTACAAGGATCTGAACGGTGACGGCATCGTCGACGGCGAGGACCGCACCACCCTGGGCTCCTACCTGCCTAACTTCATCTACAGTCTGAATCTGGGCTTCGTGTGGAAGAATCTGGACTTCACCATCAACACCTATGGCAATGCTGGAGCACAGATGTTCAACCGCAAGCGCGCTCTGCGTTATGCCCAGTCCAACTACAATTTTGACCACGATCAGGTGGCTAACCGCTGGACCGGTGCCGGCTCTACCAACAAGTACCCCTCGGCTGCCGGATGGATTCGTTCGTGGAACGTGAGCGACCAGCGCGTGAACTCCTTCTTTGTTGAGGATGCCGACTTCTTCCGCATCCAGAACGTGACGCTGGGTTACACTTTCAAGAACATCAACCTGGGCAACTACACACTGCCCTCGTTGCGCCTGAGTGCCACAGCCGACCGTCCTCTCACCCTGTTCAAGGCCAACAGCTTCACTCCTGAGTTGAATGATCCGGAGGGTTGGGATACCGAGGTTTACCCGCTGACAGCGACCTACACCTTTGGTGTGACCATCGACTTCTAAAATGAGCAATTACCAACAATCATAAATAAAGATAACGACAATGAAATTTTTGAAATATATCATGATTGCAGGTCTGCTGATGGTGGGAGCCACCTCCTGCAATGACTGGATGGACATTCTGCCCGAGAACACCCTTCCCGAGTCGGATGTCGATTATACCAAAACCAGCGAGATGTATATGCCCGTGTCGGGCGTCTATGCCAAGTTGCGCACCGGTGGCATGCACTGGGTGATTTGGCCCTTGACCATCGTTCGTGACGGTGACGTGTGGAGTGGCCGTGTAGATGACCAAGGTCTGCTGGTAGATTTCGGCAACTTCAGGTATGATAATTCATTCTGGGGGTTGAACGAAATGTGGAACCAGTATTACGGCATGATTAAAGTTGCCAACGGAGCACTCATGTCGCTGGATTCCTATGCCGAACACATCACAAACGACAATGACCGGGCCACATACCGTGCCTATTGCGGCGAGGTTCGCATCCTGCGCGCCTATGCCTACTACAGGCTCACACAAGCCTTTGGCGACGTGACCATTCTGCGCGACAACAACCAGAGTGACCTTACCCGTTCGACCAAGGATGCTGTTGAGCGTTACATGCTTGAGGACTTGCAGTATGCCATCGAGAACTGCCCCAAGGTGCGCCCCAACGAGGCAACACACTTTGGTGCTGCCACCGCCTATACCGCTGAGGCTCTTGCCGCAAAAGTCTGCATGAACCGTGGCGACTATGCCCGTGCCGAAGCTTTGACTGATGACATCATCGGCAGTGGCAAGTTCCAGCTCTACGCTGACTTCTACAACCTGTTCAAGATTCCCGGCAAGTTGTGTAATGAGAGTCTGCTGGAGTGCCAGTGTACCGACTTCGGTCAGGGCAGCGGCGAAGAGGTTGACGCCGACATGTGGTTTGTATTCCAAGGTCCCGGCAACCTGGGTGGATGGAACTTTGTCGGCATTACCGACAACTTCATCAACTGGGCCCAGGCCCGTGGCGAGACCATCCGTCTGGAAACTTCGGTTCTGTTCGGTGGCACCACCACCCGTGATGGTGATGAGATCAACGTGATGGGCAATGTCAACAACACCAACACGTGGAACGGCAAGGCCTACACGCCCACCAACCAGTTGACCCCCGGTCGCACAAAATACGGTTCGAACAACAACATCCGCATCCTGCGCTATGCCGACGTGCTGCTCATCAATGCCGAGGCCAAGGTGCGCCAGGGCAAGAATGGCGACCAGCCCTTCAACCAGGTGCGCACCCGTGCCCAGATGCCGACCATGAGCAATGTCACTGTTGACCAGATTCTTGACGAACGCCGCATGGAACTCGTGTGCGAGTGGGGCGAGCGTTATAACGACCTCATCCGCACCGGCATGGCTGCCAGCGTGCTCAGCGGCTGGAATGAGAGTGTGAAGTATTATCCGCTTCCGTTGACTCAGGTACAGACTGTGCCCACGCTCAGCAATGAGCCCAAGAACGAATAAGAGTTTTCTTTTCATAATGATTGACAGGCAGGGTGACCCCCCCCCTCAGGCAATGCCCTGCCTGTCTTTATTATAACATCAAAAAAATGAACCGTTTTCTTGCCATCATAGCATTGTGCACAGCCCTTATAGCCAGTGCCAGCAGCGACTCGGTAAAGGTAGTCAAGGGTCAAGTGAGCGACTATTATATCCCCGTGGTCACCAATTATGACGTGACGGGCACGGTGACCGATACCCAAGGCAGTCCTTTGGAGGGAGCTACCGTGATGTGGCTCTATAGTCCAGCCCACTGCAATACCGATGCCCAAGGACGATTCTCGCTTGTTGCTACCGACCATGACTCCCTGCTGTGTGTGCACTATCCTGGCAAGGAAATGACAGTGGTCAAACGCCATAGCGGGCAACGGGAAGTAAACATTGCCTTGCCCGTCAAGACCAGCGGCAGTATTGCCCATCCGCGACGTGAGGCCCAGGCCACCCGCTGGTATGATCCGCATCACGCCACGACCAGCACCTACTGTAATCCTCTCAACATCAGTTACAACTACGAGCCGTGGAACAACAACACCCGTCAAGGCGGCTCGTTCCGCTCATCGGCCGACCCGATGGGCCTCACCTACAAGGGCGAGTATTACCTGTTCTCGACCAATCAGGGCGGTTTTCATTACTCCCGTAACCTGAGCGACTGGGACTTCTGCCAAGCCTCTTTCCAACGCCATCCCGACGATGATGACGAGTGTGCTCCTGCAGCATGGGTTGTGGGCGACACCTTGTTTTATACAGGCTCAACCTATGAAGGTCTGCCCATCTGGTACTCCACCAATCCCAAAAGCGGCCGTTGGCGCCGCGCTGTGGAACGCAACACGCTGCCCACATGGGACCCATATATTTTCCTCGACGATGACGGCCGTCTTTACGAATACTACGGCTCGAGCAATGAATATCCCGTCAAGGGCGTTGAAATCAGCCGCGAAGACTTCACACCCATCAGCAAGATTCATGACCTGGTACTCCTTCAGCCCGACAAGCATGGCTGGGAACGCTTCGGGATGAATAACGATGATGAGGTGACCTTAAAACCCTTCATGGAAGGGGCTTTCATGACCAAGCACGGCGGCAAATACTATTTACAATATGGCGCACCGGGTACCGAGTTCAAGGTCTATGCCGACGGCGTCTATGTGGGCGACAACCCCCTGGGGCCATTCACCTATCAAAAGCATAACCCCATGAGCTACAAACCTGGAGGATTTGTTCAGGGCGTAGGGCACGGCGGCACCTTTGCCGACTTGAAAGGCAATTACTGGCATGTGGGCACCTGCATGCTCTCGCTCAAATACAAGTTTGAGCGCCGCATCGGACTCTACCCCACTGCCTTTGATGCCGATGGTGTAATGTACTGCACGACCGCCTTTGGCGACTATCCTTGCTGGAATGCCGACCACGACATCAAGAATCCCAACGACCGATTCACGGGTTGGATGCTGCTTTCCTTCAATAAACCCTGCACCGTGTCGAGTTGTGACAGCACCTTGACAGCAGCCAGCCTCACCGACGAGAACATGCGCACCTACTGGAGCGCGGCAAGCGGCAGCGACAAGGAATGGATTGAGCTGGACTTGGGCAGCAAACGTGAGGTGCGTGCCCTGCAACTCAACTTCTATGACCGCAAGACGCTGCAGCACAACCGTGCCAACGACATATATTACCAATACCGCATTCTTGCCAGCGACGACGGCGAGCAATGGATGCTGGTGGTCGATAAGAGCGACAATGACCGTGATGTTCCCCACGACTATATCGAGTTGAGAGAGCCCTTGAACACGCGTTATTTGCGCATCGAGAACCTGCACATGCCTTCAGGCGGCCACTTCTGCCTGAGCGAGGTGCGCGCCTTTGGCAAAGCTGCCGGAACATTGCCCCCAGCGGTAAAAAAACTTACTGTGAAGCGCGACAAGGGCGACCTGCGCAATGCCATGATCAGCTGGACTGCCGTCGAGGGGGCCTACGGCTACAACATCTACTACGGCATCGCTCCCGACAAACTCTATCACTGCATCACCGTCAATGGTGACACTCAATATGACATGCGCGGCCTTGACTTGGGCACCGACTATTACTTCAGCATCGAGGCCCTTGCCGAGACAGGCCGCAGTCCTCTTTCCAAAATCGTCAAAGTCAACCATTAATCAAGTAAACATGAACAAGGTTTCTTTTCCCATTTTTATCCTTTTTCTCCTGCTGGTGTGCACGGCCTGCAAGAGCGATAATAACACAACTCCCAAGGAGCCCACTCCTCAGGACAGTTCTGAGCGGCCTGCCTCGTTCGCCAATGACGATGCCTTGCTGGATTATATCGAGCGCGTCCATTTCAACTACATGTGGGATGGAGCCGAGCCGACGTCGGGCATGGCCCGTGAGCGCATCCACCTCGACGGTGATTATCCCGAGCATGATCAAGACGTGGTGACCACAGGAGGCAGCGGTTTTGGTATTGCTGGCCTTGTGGTGGCGATGGAACGCGGTTTCATCACCCGTGACCAAGGTGTGGAACGCTTGACACGCATCGTGGACTTCCTGGAACGTGCCGACCGTTTTCACGGAGTGTGGTCTCATTGGATCAACGGTCCCACGGGCAAAGTGAAACCTTTTGGCCAAAAGGATAACGGAGGCGACCTGGTAGAGAGCTGTTTCCTGATGCAGGGCCTGCTGTGTGCCCGCCAATACCTCAATCCCGAAAATGCTGCTGAAAAGACTTTGATTGAACGCATCAACGCCCTGTGGGAGGGAATGGAGTTTGACTGGTACACCCGAGGCGGACAGGATGTCATCTACTGGCACTGGTCGCCCGAGTATGAGTGGGAAATGAACTTCCCCCTAGAAGGCTATAACGAGTGCCTTATGGTTTATGTGCTGGCAGCAGCCTCCCCCACCCACAGCGTGCCAGCCTCATGCTATCACAAGGGCTGGGCGCGCAGCGGCGGCATCAAGAGCAATGCGGCCCCCTATGGCTACCCACTGGAACTCAAGCACAACGGTGCTGAGCAGACGGGCGGTCCTCTGTTCTGGGCACATTACAGCTGGATTGGCCTGAATCCAAAGGGACTGAAAGACCAATATGCCGACTACTGGAACGTAGTGCGCAACCATGCCTTGAGCAATTACCAGTACTGCGTGGACAATCCCAAGAAATTCAACGGCTATGGCCCCGACTGTTGGGGCTTGACAGCAAGCTACTCGACCGAGGGCTACTCGGCCCATTGCCCTGGCAACGACCTGGGTGTCATCACGCCCACAGCGGCCTTGTCCTCTTTCCCTTACACTCCCGAACAATCGATGGCTGCCTTGAAAGGCTTCTATGGCCGCGGCGAGTCGATTTGGGGCAAATACGGATTCTATGACGCCTTTAGCCCTGCAAGTGGTTGGACCTTGCCCCGCTACCTGGCCATTGATCAGTGTACCATTGCCCCGATGATTGAGAATTACCGCACGGGGCTGCTGTGGAAACTGTTCATGAGTTGCCCCGAGGTGCAGCAGGGACTCGACAAACTAGGTTTCACCCACTAGTCTAGTTATTCTAGATAATCTAGACCCTCTAGACAATCTAGATTTTCTAGACCAGAAATTGAAAGTAATGACTAAAATTATATGATATGATGAAATTGAAAAGCATTTTAATCACACTGGCCGTGGCACTTGCTGCTTTGACGGCCCAAGCGGTAGATCAGGCAAAAATGAACCAGTTCATTGATGACCTGATGGGCAAGATGATCTTGCAAGAGAAAATCGGACAACTCAACCTGCCGGTTACAGGCGACATCATCACCGGCTCGACGGTAAGCGGTGACGTGGTCGGCAAAATCAAAGCTGGACAGGTGGGCGGCCTGTTCAACATGAAGGGTGTGCAGAGCATCCGCGCTTTGCAGGAGGTTGCCGTCAAGCAAAGCCGATTGGGAATTCCCTTGATTTTCGGCATGGACGTGATTCACGGCTATGAGACGGTGTTCCCCATCCCGTTTGCCATGTCAATGAGTTGGGATATGGACGCCATTCGCAACTCGGCACGCATCGCATCGGTGGAGGCAACTGCCGACGGCATCTGCTGGACGTTCAGTCCCATGGTGGACATCTGCCGCGAGCCGCGCTGGGGCCGCATGAGCGAGGGCAACGGCGAGGATCCGTTCCTGGGTTCAGCCATCTGTCGTGCCATGATTGAGGGCTACCAGGGAGCCGACCTGACCGACAAGACCACCATGATGGCGTGTGTCAAGCATTTCGCCCTTTATGGCGCTCCTGAGGCTGGTCGTGACTACAACACGGTTGACATGAGCCATGTGCGCATGTTCAACGAGTATTTCCCGCCCTACAAGGCTGGAGTGGATGCCGGTGCCGGCAGTTTCATGACCTCGTTTAACGTCATTGACTATATCCCCGCCACGGGCAACCATTGGCTCATGACCGAGGTGCTACGTGACCGCTGGGGCTTTGACGGCTTTGTCGTGACCGACTACACTGCCATCAGCGAGATGATTAACCACGGCATGGGTGACTTGCAGACCGTGAGCGCACTGGCTCTCAAGGCAGGCACCGACATGGACATGGTTGCCGACGGCTTCCTGGGAACTTTGGAGCAATCGTTGAGCGAGGGCAAGGTGACCATGGAAGACATCGACAAGGCTTGCCGCCGCATCCTCGAGGCCAAGTACAAACTGGGCCTGTTTGAGGACCCCTACCGTTACCTGGATGCCAAGCGTGCCAAGAAGGAAATTTATACCAACGAGCACCGTGCTGCGGCTCGCAAACTGGCCACCGAAACCTTTGTGCTGCTGCAGAACAAGGACAACGTGCTGCCCCTGAAGCGCACGGGTAAAATCGCCCTCGTGGGCCCGTTGGCCAACACCCGTGCCAACATGCCCGGCACCTGGAGCGTGGCCGCCGCCAGCGACCGCTACAGCACCCTGCTCGAAGCCATGCGCCGTGCCGTGGGCGACAAGGCCGAGGTGATGTATGCCAAGGGGTGCAACGTGTGCTATGATGCCGAGTTGGAGAAAAATTCGACGATGTTCGGGCGCGAGATGCGCGACAACCGTCCTGTTGACGTGATGCGTGACGAGGCAATGCGCATAGCCCAGCAGTGTGATGTGATTGTCGCCGCCATGGGCGAGCCCAGCGAGATGTCAGGCGAGAGCAGTTCGCGCAGCGATTTGTCAATCCTGGATGCCCAGAAGGACCTGCTCACCGCCCTCAAGGCCACCGGCAAGCCCATCGTGCTGCTCAACTTCTCGGGCCGTGCCACGGTGATGGATTGGGAGGTGGAGAACATCCCCACCATCCTCAACGTGTGGTTTGGCGGCAGCGAGGCGGCTGATGCCATCTGCGATGTCGTCTTTGGCGACGTGGCTCCCAGCGGCAAGCTCACTGTGACGATGCCCCGTAGCGTGGGCCAAGTACCCATCTACTATAACCACCTGAACACGGGCCGTCCCAATCCCCAATGGTTCTCCAAATTCACTAGTAACTATCTGGATGTTCCCAACGACCCCCTGTTCCCCTTCGGCTACGGCTTGAGCTACACCACCTTTAACTACAGCCCGCTCACGCTGAGCAGCAACTCGATGACTACTGGCGGCAACATCACCGCAACGGTCACCGTCACCAACACGGGCAGCTGCGAGGGCACCGAGGTCGTGCAGCTTTACATCCGCGACATGGTGGGCAGCATCGCTCGCCCCGTGCAGGAACTGAAAGGCTTTGAGCGCATCAGCCTCAAGCCCGGCGAGAGCCGCACCGTCAACTTCAACATCAACGCCGAGTTGCTCAAGTTCTATAACAAGGACCTGAACTATGTGTGCGAGCCTGGCGAGTTTGAGGTCATGGTGGGCACTAACAGCCGCGACGTTCAACGCCAGACGTTCACCCTCAAATAGTAAGAGATTTTTTCAAGTCCATACTACCAATTCAGGCCGAGGCTCACTGCCCCGGCCTGTTGATTTATTATGATGGGTTTTGTTGCTTATTGCTTGGGAGGCTCGGTATCTCCACTGTCTGCCGCGGCCTTGCGGGCGGCGTCAAACTTGGCCTTCATGGTGGGATTGCCGCGAGTGAGTTTCTTGATGCTCAATTCCTCGGCATTCTTGTTGGCCAGGCGCAGGTTGTTCTCCGAGCCAAGCAGGTTGGCTTTAACCTTCTGCAGCTGTTCAATGCTCTTGTCAATCTCTTCGATAGCCTTATTGAACTTTTCGCTGGCAAGGCGGTAATTCCTGCCGAACTTGTCCTTGAAGTCCTCCAGTCGCGACTCAAAATTGGTCACATCCACCGACTGTTGCTTGGCCAGTGCCAGTTCCTGTTGCAGCGTCACGCTCTTTTTGGAGGTCTGCACCAGCAGGGTGATGAGCGGGATGAAGAACTGCGGGCGAATGACGTACATCTTGGGATGGCGGTGCGACATGTCAACGATACCCGTATTGTAGAGCTCGTTGTCGGGCTCCAGCAGCGACACCAGCACGGCATACTCGCAATTCTTGGCATTGCGGTCCTTGTTGAGTTTGTCCAGGAAGTCCTCATTCTTGTGCTTGGTTGCTGTGGTGTCCATCTCGTTCTTCATTTCAAACATGATGGAGACATATTCAAACTCCCCTTCAAAATCGCGGAAGATGAAGTCGCCCTTGCTGCCGCCCGAGGCGTCGTTGTCCTTCTCAAAATAGGCATTTGGGAACAAGGGACGAACACGGTTAAACTCGGTGCTGCAATGGGCCTCAAGCGTCTCACCCACCATCTTGGTCGAGAGGCGTGTCTTCAGGTCCTTGTAATAATCCACCATCTCCTGCTTTTGCTTCAGTTCCAGCTCATAGTGGTCCCTTTGGCTCTGCTCACGCTGCAGGGCGGCAGTCTTCTCGGCAGCCATCTGATTCTTAAGCTCGGCAATGACGGCATCCTTGGCCTGGATATCGTCTTTGGCCTTGTTCTGTGCCTGCAGGACGGCCACCTTGACCTGCTGCTCCTGCTGCTGCGTCTGGGCCTTGAGGCGCTCGATTTGGGAATCGCGTTGGGCCAGTTCCTGGCTGAACTTCAGCTGTTCGGCCTGTACGGCACTGGTCACCTGCTGTGTCAGGCGTTCAATCTCAGCGTCCTTCTTACCCATTTCACGGTCACGGGCAACCAGTTGGCGCTCAAATTCCTGCTGGGTTTTCAGTTCCTGAGTCTCGAGTTCGGCCTTCTGCTTCTCGTGCAATTCGGCCACACGGCGGTCAAGTTCCTGCTGGAACTCGGCATTTTTCACTTGGTTCACGATGGCCGCATAGTCGGCCTCATTCACACTAAACACTTTTCCGCAATTGGGGCATTTCAATTCTTTTGTCGGCATTTCTCTTTTTCTCCTTTTTATCTATATATGCGTTGCTAAAACCAGTCTTGGGAAAGCAGAAAACTTCCTGCTCATGTTTTTGATTTCTTATGCAAATATAGCAAAAATTTTTGGAATATGCAAGCTTTTCACCCAAGATTCCGCAAAAAAACACCATCAAAAAAAGTCGAGGGCACACCTGTTGCAGATGTGCCCCGCCTTTAAGGGTTATCAATCAATTGTCAACCGCCTTAGCGGATAATGATCTTCTGACCGTTGTGGATGTAGATGCCAGCGGGCAGATTGTTGCCGTCGAACTTCTGGCCCATGAGGTTGTAGTAAACGTTGTCCTCGGCCTTGGCAGCCTCAACCTCCTCGACACCGGTGCTCTTCTCAAATGAGTAGTTGATCAGGGTAACGGGCAGCTCCACGTTGGTGCCGCAACCCAGCATGGCGGTAGCATCAGGGAAATCCTCTCCCTGAGCATAGTCCACAAAGCTGGTCCAGTTGTTGGTATAAACCATTGCCTGCCTGCGGATGCCTGAAGTATAGAAGGGGGCATAGTCGCTGCCCATCGTGCAGTTGTCGTCATCCTCGGCATCAAAGACCACGGTCACCAGCAGGTTCTTGCCCGAAGCCAGAGCAAAGGGTTCGGCCAGTTCAAGCGCGAGTTCCACATCCTCGCCCATGGTGTTCAGCAATTCATAGGACACCTGGGTTTCCAGCACGGGTTCGCCAAAGGTGAAGAACTGCTTAACGCCCTCAACCACGGCAAACTCGGTGGCATCGGTCTCTTCGAGATACAGTTTCACATCACGGTAGATGTCTTCCCAAGTACCGGCATTGTTGAACTTGAAGGTGAGTTTGTTGATTTTCACGCCTGCCAGGTTCTGCAGGTCGTCGAGCTCGTTAACCGTATAAATCATCTGTGCGCCGGTGTGGGCCAGATAGAAGTTGGTGGGAGCCATGTCAAAGTAGGAGCCGTTGTAAATCTCGGCAGGGTTTTCAAAATCACCTACCTCGAGGGCACCATAGTTCACGTCCTGAGCCTGAGCACTCATGGTCATTGCAGCAACTGCTGCGAGAATCATGTAGAATTTCTTCATTTTGTAAACTTTAAATTGGTTAATAAATATTGGTTTTGTCCAAACAAGTGCATAGTCATGCACCCCTGAAACATCTTTTTCTCATTTTTGCGGTACAAAATTAATATTTTTCACCCAACAAAGAATAAAACCTTGCCCCAAAAAAAGTGCCTCCAGGCTTGAGCAAGGTCCTAATCTCGGTGAGTCTTCAACGTCAGCGTTTGAGCGTCCTGATCGGGAAGTTGAAGTAGGTGTCGGGGAATGGCTCGTTCTTTAGGGTGAAGTGCCACCACTCATTGTCCAGGGGCTTGAAGCCGTGGCGCATCATCGCTGTGCGCAGCACCATGCGGTTGTAGAATTGCTCGCTGGTGATGTCTGATTCGGGACCGGTATATTCCAGTGTCTCGGGGTTGCCGCCATAGTCGGGGTGACTCTCGTGGCCAAACCAGTCAAACGTGCCGCCCATGTCAAGCTCCTTACCCGTCTTCATGTCCAGCAGCGTCAAGTCAACCGTTGAACCGCGCGAGTGGCCGCTCTTGGTGGCGACATACTCGCCGTCAAAGACCTCCTTCTTGGTCAGGCGGGGATAGAAATAGGCCTTGGTCACCGTGTCGGTCAAGTCCTGTGACCAGCGCATGAAGTGGTCCACGCCACGCTGCGGGCGATAAGAGTCATAGATCTTCAGGCAATAGCCATGCTTCTTCAGGTCATCGCTCACGGCCCGCAGGCTGTCGGCTGCCTCCCGCGTCATCAGCGCCACAGGCTCCTCATATCCGTCAATCCTTGCGCCAACAAAGTTGTAGGTGCTGTGATAGCGAATTTCCAAAATGGCGTCGGGCACCACGTCGGTAATGTTCACAAACTGGCTAGAATCCATCGTCGGGTCCTTAACAAGCGTTACGTCCTTAGCGCTCTTGCACCCTGTCAACAGGCCGCCCAGGGCAATCAGGGCAACCATCATCATTTGCTCAAACTGTTTCATCTTTTTTTTATTATTCTATCACACTGCAAAAATAGTGATTTTTTGAATAATAGAAAAAACTTCCGACTGCTCACCCCTAAAGCCTAACCCACATCTCCTCCTTTGTGCTTCAGCTTGCGGGTGTAGGTTTTCTTGGAGCGGTGAACACGGTTGGTCGAGTGGAAACCTGGGCCCAGCACCTCCTGCTGCCCCTCACGGTTACCACGACGCATCGCCTTGATGACATCATCCAGACGCGATTTCTCTTTTTTCCCTTTTTTCTTCATACTCACATTCCCTCTCAGCTCTCTTTCAATGCCTTAACCCAAACAGGAGTATATTCTCTGTTACAGATATTTTTCTTTCAGTTACTATATTTATTAGCCTTGCAACAACCGTGCCAATCACCCTGTAATGGCGATAAATAACAACGTGTTTTTCATAGTGCATAAGTTAATTGTTAACGAATCATAAAATGCGTGGAAATATTTTATATTAAGAGTAAAATTGCCTATATTTGCAAAAATACTCCAAATTCATTCATTTTTTATTAACTTTTAAACTAAACGCATATGAGAAAAATACTATTTCTACTGCTGGGGCTCACCATTGCGGTGAGTGCCTCGGCCGACGTGAAGACCTTGCGAGAGCTTCGCCCTGAAAAGCGCGCTCCAATTGAGCGCAAAGTCCATCAGCATCTCACGCCATTACAGGCCTGGGTAAGCAAGACTGCCGGCAAGAAGGCCGCCATTCCCAAAGACAAGTCCTTACGCTTGGTTGATGAAATTCCCGAAGGATTGGACATCTTGACTTTATCCCGCACTGAAGGCTATGCCGTTTATACCGATGCCGACCACAACCTGCACAGCGAGGCACAGAATCCTGATTGCACAGTCCTTTTAGCCCAAGCCGATGACGGTGTAACGGTGTACTTCAAGAACCTGCTCTACAAGACCAATGAGGTGATGAACGACTATTGGGTAATGGGATACTTCGACCCCGAAACAATGGAGTTACACATCCCGATTGGTACAACCATTGCCGAGTTCAAGGATTATGACCTCTATCTGGATATGGGTGCCATTACTCGGGATGAAAACAATCATGTCGTTTACGTTCCTGACCCAGAGCCAGCCGAAGAGATTGTCTATCGACTTGATCCAGAGGAAAATACTCTTTCACTTGCCTATAGCAAAGAGACGCCACCCTACGATGGCTATAATGCAACAGGGCTGTGCTGCCGCCGGAGCGATAATGACGCCTGGGATGGCTTCATGGAGTGGGAGACTGTACTTACTCTAATGCCCCCAGAAGCGCCACCGATCATCACCGAACAGCCTGATGGCGAACTGGTGACCTATTCGCATTCTTCTTTCTGTATAGCCTTTGATTCGCCTCAGTACCCGTTTTATAATCTTGTTGATATCGTCTATGCTCCTGACGGCGAGACGGTATATTTCAAAGGGTTAATTGGCACTGATTTCGATGGTTGGCTCATGGGAACTATCTCCAACGGTAAAATCCACGTGCCGCTGGGACAATATATCTATTATAGTGTGGATTATGGTTATGGTGCTCTGACCTCGTGGGGCATGAGCACACTCTCATGGACCAATGAATCCGGATTTTCATACTACGAATTCACGCCTGACCCCACCGTTACCGAGTTCACTTTCACCATCGATGGCGACAACCTCATCATGGACAACACCACAGGCGGCAATCAAGGTGACGGTGCCATTGGTTTGGCAAGTGTTTGGGACGATGGAGACCCCTATTTCACAATGGAGTATAACACCGTTTTATCGCCCTTTGTCGAACCAACACTCATCTTGGACCAGCCTGACGGCGAACTGGTGACCTATAACCGCAGGGGCTCCACGTTATATGGTGAAGAAATCTACAATCAAAGTGGCCAAGCGAGAATTGTCTATGCCCCTGACGGCGAGACGGTTTATATCCAGGATATCGTAAGTGACTGTAAAGCGCCTGTCTGGGTAAGAGGCACGATCGAGAATGGTAAAATCCACGTTCCCATGAACCAGTACCTTGATTGGGACCCTGAATACCGCTATGGAATCATGCTGGCCTATGGTCAAATGACTTACTATCCGGGATATGATAGTTACTTTTTTGACATAGATCCCTCAGTGACCGAGGTCACCTTTACCATCAATGGTGATGTCATTTCTCTGGATAACACCTCGTTAGGTCCCAATGGCGTCAGCAATGGCGCCACAGGCCTAGCAACAGTCTGGAGTGACGGACCCATGTATTATATCCAGTTCGACGTGAACACGGTATTCACCCTGCCGCCCACAATCATCAATGACCAGCCCGATGGCGAGTTGGTGACCTATCCGCGCATTGTGCAAGGTTATGGCTTCTTCAATAATGAGATGATAGATGATTATTCTTCAGACTTCAATGTGGTCATTGCTGATGACGGGCAGACGGTTTATGTCGAGAACCCCGTCAGCATATTTGGGGCGAGCACCTGGGTTCAGGGAACGCTCAACAATAACAAGATTACTGTGCCTCTGGGACAATACGTATATTCTGACAATGACCTCGGTGACATGATTCTGGCATGGGGCACCTTGACACGCGATACAAATGGCAATCATTTCGAGTACGACCCCTCGGTGACCTCGGTGACCTACAATATTGATGGAAACGGCTTCGTCACGATTGACAACTCCATGGAGGGTGAAATGGGCAACGGCGCTAGAGGCTTGGCTATCATTCCTGACGATTACAGCGCATGTTATTGCATCGAGTGGAACATGCCTGAATTCACCGCTCCCATCTATGCACAGCCCGAGGGCTATTACAGGAAATACTTCCGCACCCTGCAGCCTCGTGGCTACCACTTCCGTGACGAGTATTACGAAAACGGCATTGCAGAGTTTGTTTTCTCCCAAACCGATAATACGGTATATATCAAGGGAATCATCAGATATGTTGATACGTGGGTAATGGGCACCATCAGCGGCAACAAGATTCATGTGCCGCTGGGCCAATACATCTATGATGATGGTAACTATTACGGCAAACTCAGGTGGCTGCGTGCGACTTCTCCTAATGGCTATGACGAGCAGTCAGAGGTCGATTACAGTGTGACCGAGGTGACCTTCACCATCGACGGTGACAAAATCATTATGGACCAGGACAACTACTGGGATGAACCCTATTATAGACAGAATGGTCTTGGAGAATGCATTTGCAATTCCAGTGGCATCATAACAAATGTCATGAACATGCAACTGGAGGTTGAGTTCATCCCATATTTTGAACCCGGTATCATAGAAGACACGCCCGAGGGCGAACTGGTTACTTACCTCAGGAGAGGTGTTGCCATCAAGCACCAGTATGAGCTCAGGGGAGACAATAGAGATTCATATCCTGAACTCTGGCCACATGAGTTAAACCAACAAGGTGGTGAAGCCTATGTGGTTTATGCCCCCGACGGCCGTACGGTTTATCTGTACGAACCCGTTCAGTGCCGCACCAACTTGCATGATCCCCGTTTCACTTGGGTCATGGGTACGTTGAGCGAGGACGGCCACAAGATTATCGTGCCGCTGGATCAGTATGTCACCTGGGATCCCACGACCAATGTTGCCGAACGCCTGGCATGGGGCACTTCGGGATACAGGACTGACAATAATGGTGATACCGAGATCTATTTCGTGCCCGACAATTCAGTGATGACGGTGACCTATAGCATCGAGGATGGATGCCTGAGGATGGATAATTCCAGTGGTCACGACTTCGTTATGGAAGTATCCTCAAACAGCTGGGCCGATGGCAATACCGGACTCGCCATTACCGACCAATTCATGCACTGGAGGGGTGACCTGAACTGGTTCACCACCTACGCCGGCGACCATCCCGCAGTGCCCAAGGATCCCGTCATCGAGGACTGGGAAGACAATGGAGACGAGAACGGGAACTCTGCTCTGCTAACCCTCATTGAGGCCACCGACGTTGATGGCTATGGCATTAGCGAGGAGGGCCTTAGCTACAGCATCTACACCGACCGTGGTGAGCTCTTCACCTTCGAGGCCAGCAAGTATGGCCTGCCGGAGGATGTGACCGAGGTGACCTACGACATGTGGCAGGACAATTACCTGCTGCGTCCTGGCTGCATCTACTTCTTCCGCACCAATGCCGAGGGCTTCGAACCCTTCTTCAACTGGCGCATCGGTATCCAGCTGCACTACACCTGCAACGGCGTGAAGCAGTCGTCCAACATCGTTTATCTGGAAGTGTTTGACGAACCCGATGAGCCTGTAACACCGGGCGATGCCAACGGTGACGGTCTGGTGACCGTGGGCGACATTTCAACACTCATTGATATCCTGCTAGGACAAGGTACGGGGAATATTAATGAACTGAATGCCGACGCAAATGGCGACGGATTAATCACCATCGCCGACGTGGCAGCACTCATCGACATCCTGCTGGAGGCTTCGAATAATTGACAACTAGCGGGATCACTCATCCCCACTTAGGCAAGAGGAGGGTATGCTCATCATGGCACACCCTCCTTTCTTTTCTAAAAGAAAAACAATGTCTATCTAAAAGGGAAACAATAAGTACAATAAATGGAAATCAATGCATCGGCATCAGGAAGAAAACAACTCTTAACTTCTGTTCTTCTCCTTTTTATCCTTCTTGCACCCCACAAGAGGTGACTGTTAGTTCCCGGCCATGAGGCGGTCGATGAGGGCGGCCACGTCAGCAATGGTGACGCCGCCGTCAAGGTTGACGTCGGCTTGGGTTGCTGTGGCTCCAGCCTCGTTGCCAAGAAGCAAGTCGATAAGAGCTGTCACGTCGCCGATGCTGATGTTGCCGTCATTGTTCACATCACCCACATCCTCGATGGGCACGATAGAAGAGAAATTCTTCCAGTGTTCGGCAGTTTGATAAGCCTCGAGGGCTGCCTTGGGGACATAGAGGGTGGCATGTCGGGTGCTACTATAGAAGGGATTGTAGCTGTTAATGCAAGCGGGCGGTGTCAAACCCCAACTGATCAATACTTTAAGATTGTCACAGTAGCCGAACGCGTCACCCTGCAAGCCACTGATGTTGGTTCCAAGCTCGATTCTATCCAGTGACGGGCAGTCATGGACTTGCCCGCGGCCAATGACAGTGTTTCTTGTGGTGGCATCCTTGTCTCCTATCTTGAGACGCTTCAACGAAGTGCAACCATAGAAGTTGTTGTGATCAATGAAGGCTACCGACGACGGCACTTCGACCTCGACCAGCGAAGTACATTCCCATAAGGTTGACCCCCGGAGAATCTGAAGATTTTCGCTAAAATGAATGGACTTTAATGAAGAGCAGAACCCGAACGGTTCTCCGCCTATTTTGGTGACTGAATTAGGCATATCAAATGACTCGAGTGATGTGCATTCATCAAAGGCATGTTCACCAATGGAATCGAGGCAACTGCCCTCTTCAAAAATGATGGATTTAAAACCTGTTGCTTTCTGAAAAGCGAAATTATCGATGCACCTGACAGTGCGCGGAATGGTGATTTCGGTCAATGAGGTCAGTTTTCCACACATGTTGTTGTGAATGGTGTCGAGACTGGCAGGCAAGTGCACCGAGGTCAAATTGTCGCACTCGCTGAAGCCAGAGGAACCGATATGGGTGATCCCGTCAGGAAAATAGAGCGAGGTCAGTCCGTCACAATCACGGAAGGCTGCACCGCCCACCCAAGTGACACTCTCGGGAATCGTTACCTGAGTCAAGTTATCATTGTAGTGGAAGGAGAAATCCTGAAGCCTGGTCACCGTTTCGGGGATGACAAAGGTGGCAGCTGTGGCGGCAGGAGGATAAGCGACCAGCATGGTCATGTCCTTTGTGTAAAGAACGCCAGCCACGCTTTTGTAGCACGGATTGGAGCCACTGACCATGAAGTCGTTGACTCTGATACAGTTGAAGAAGGCATTCTTGGCAATCGAGGTCACATTGCGGGGAATATAGAAACTCGTGATGAAGGTGCAGCCTTGAAATGCAAACGCCTCAATCGTGACCAATGAAGTGGGTAACTCAATATATTCCAGACCACGGCAGCCTGACAATGATGACGCGCCAATCTCGATAAGCCCTTCGGGGAGCTCGATAGAGGTCATGTCATAACAACTGACAAAAGCCCCTGTGCCCAAACGGGTAACCTGATAGGTGACACCATTGTTGACGACAGTGGCGGGAATAGTGATATCGCCCGAGTACTTAGTCGAGTCGGACGCAGTGACCTCGACCTGGTTGTCGCCAATGACGTCATAGCAGATGCCATTTACCATAAAATCGGCAGCCGTAACGGTGAAAACACCTGTCAACAACAGCAAAGCAAACAAAAACAGTTTTGTAAATAAAAATTTTTTCATAATTCCTCGAAAATTAGATTAAGATGAAAAAAAACAGCCTTTTTAAAATACTGCAAATTTAATACGAATGACCAACAGAAACAACAAAAAAACACAATCGACACGCATACAGGGAAAAAGGATAGGTTGCCCGATTAGCTTGGTTTTTCCTGTTTTTCTCTTTTGGGGTGCGGTTGTCTTGAAAAAACAGGGCGGATGCCGTGGTGGCACCCGCCCTACTCTATTGAGATTCGAGAGAATTACTTCTCCAGTTCTTTCTTGATGCGCTCGGTGAGCATGGGAACAATCTTGTGGAGATCACCAACGATACCCAAGTCGGCCACACTGAAGATGGGAGCAAACTTGTCCTTGTTGATGGCGATGATGAAATCGCTCTCCTCCATACCGGCGAGGTGCTGGATGGCACCACTGATGCCGCAAGCCATGTAGAGGTTAGGACGAACGGTCTTACCCGTCTGGCCCACCTGGCACTCGTGAGGCATCACACCTTTATCGACCATGGCACGCGACGAAGCTACCTGTCCGCCGAGGACGTCGGCGAGAGCCTGCAGCTTGTCAAAGCCTTCCTTGTCATGCACACCACGACCACCGCTGACGAGAATCTTGGCCTCGCTGATGTCGGCAATGGACTTGTCGGCCTTGATGGTCTTGACGAGTTTTACCTTGAACTTGCTGGCATCGAACTTGGGAGCGAACTCGGTAACGACACCCTCGCGGCCTGCCTTGCGCTGCATCTTCTGCATCACACCGGGGCGAACGGTTGACATCTGCGGACGGTTGTTGGGGCAGATGATGGTGGCCATGAGGTTACCGCCAAAGGCGGGACGTGTCATGCGGAATTCGGGTTCGTTGTCCTTATCGGGCTCAATGTCGAGCTTGGTGCAGTCAGCAGTCAGACCGGTCTTGAGGCGCGAAGCGATGCGGGGAGCCAGGTCACGGCCAATGGTGGTTGCACCATAGAGCACGATGCTGGGCTTGCGCTCGGTGATAATCTGGCCAACGGCCTGCGAGTACTGCTCGCTCAGGAAGTCCTTCAACTCGGGAGTGTCAACAACGATAACCTCGTCGGCACCGAACTCGATGAGCATTTGTGCCTGGTCCTTGATGCCTTGACCAAGGAGCATGGCAACGACCTTCTCGCCAAGGGCGTCGGCCAAGTCACGGGCCTTACCTAAAAGTTCGAGTGCAACGGGCTGGATGACACCTTCGCGCTGCTCAGCAAAAACGAATACGTTCTTATAATCTTTCTTATCCATAATGCAGTGACTTTTAGATAATGTGTTTAACTTTCAGTTGATTAACAATCAGCTCAACAGCCTCTTCGGGAGTTACCTCGTGAACCTCGCCAGGAGCCTTCATGGCCTTGGGGAACGACTTGAACACCTTGGTGGGCGAGCCGGCAAGACCCAGCTTGCCTTCCTCGACGTCAATCTTGTCGGCACTCCAAACCTCAACTTCCTTGTCATAGGCCTCCATGATGCCGCTCACGCTCATGTAGCGGGCATCAAATGCCGAAGCCAGCACGGTCAAGAGGCACTTGCCCTCGACCTCGAGAATCTGTACGCCGTCCTCGTTCTCCTTCTCGACCTCCAGATTGCCATTGTCAAGCAATTTTGCTCCGGCAACATAGGTAATCTGCGGCAGGTCTAGGTGCTCAGCGAGCTCGGGACCCACTTGGGCGGTGTCACCGTCGATAGCCTGGCGGCCAGCGATGATGAGGTCATAGTCCAGCACACGGCACAGGCCCGAAAGGGCATAGGAGGTGGCCAGTGTATCGGCACCGGCAAACTTGCGGTCACTCAGCAGGATGGCACGATCGGCACCCATAGCGAGGGCCTCGCGCAACATGACGTCGGCTTGGGGAGGACCCATCGAAATCACGGTAACGTTGGCACCAAACTGGTCTTTCAGTCTCAAAGCGAGCTCAAGACCGCCCTTGTCATCAGGGTTCATGATGCTGGGAACGCCTTCACGAATCAAAGTACCCTTCACGGGGTCAATCTTGACAACGGTGGTATCGGGAACTTGTTTTACACAAACAATTATATTCATATTCTTGTTCTTTATAAGGCTTTAGGTTTTAGGTCTTAGGCTTTAGGGAAGCAGATGCCACCCAATGCCTAACGCCTAATGCCTAAGAGCTAGTTTATTTGAATAATTGACCAGCGATTACCATGCGCTGAACCTCGGATGTACCCTCGTAGATCTCGGTAATCTTGGCATCACGCATCATGCGCTCAACAGGATATTCACGGGTGTAACCATAGCCACCATGGAATTGTACGGCCTTGGTCGTCACTTCCATAGCGGTCTCGGCAGCAAAGAGCTTAGCCATAGCGGCATCAGCGCTGTAGGGCAGGTGCATATCTTTCTTCCATGCGGCACTGCGAACCAGCAGACGGGCGGCCTCGACCTTGGTCTTGAGGTCGGCCATCTGGAACTGGGTGTTCTGGAACTTGGCGATGGAACGGCCAAACTGCTTGCGCTCCTTGGTGTACTTGACGGTCTCGTCCATTGCGCCCTGAGCAATGCCGAGGGCCTGAGAAGCGATACCGATGCGGCCGCCGTCAAGCGTCATCATAGCAATCTTGAAGCCCTTGCCGAGCTGGCCCAGGAGGTTCTCCTTGGGAACGATGCAGTTCTCAAAAATCAACTCACAGGTAGCGCTGCCGCGGATACCCATCTTCAACTCCTTCTTACCGATTGAGAAGCCGGGCATGTCTCTCTCGACGATGAAGGCCGAGATACCCTTGGTGCCCTGCGACTTGTCGGTCATGGCCATCACGATGAACACGTGGGCGTTGGAAGCGTTGGTGATGAAAATCTTGGAACCATTGAGCACCCAGTGGTCGCCGGCATCAACAGCGGTGGTCTGCTGCATGGCAGCATCGGTACCCGCATTGGGCTCGGTAAGGCCAAAGGCGCCAATCCACTCACCCGAAGCGAGCTTGGGCAAATATTTCATCTTCTGCTCCTCGGTGCCGTGCTCCATGATGGGAGCGATGCACAACGAGGTGTGGGCCGAGAGGACCACGCCGGTGGTTGCACACACGCGTGAGAGCTCCTCAACAGCCATGATATACATCTGCACGGTACCGCCGGCACCGCCATACTGCTTGGGAACAGGAATACCCATCATGCCGAGCTTGCCCATCTTCTGGACCGTCTCAAGCGGGAAGCGCTCCTGCTCGTCGATTTCGGCAGCGAGAGGCTTTACCTCGTTCTCAGCAAACGAGCGTACCATCTGCAGGAACAGTTGTTCTGTCTTTGAATAGCTAAAATCCATATTAGTTTCTAGTTTTTAGTCCTTAGTCCTTAGTTCATAATCCTCGTTCTTTAGCCTCTCTTAGCTTGCAGTTGGCGGATGCCAACTAGAAACTAGGGACTAAAAACTAAGGACTAATGTTGATTAATACTTGTAGAAGCCTTCACCGGTCTTGCGGCCGAGCAGTCCGGCACGAACCATCTTGCGCAGCAGCGGGTGAGGACGATACTTGGGATCGCCAAACTCGTTATAGAGCACCTCCATGATGGCGAGGTTCACATCGTTACCGATGAGGTCGGCCAGTGCGAGGGGTCCCATGGGATGGTTGGCACCCAGCATCATGCACTTGTCAATGTCCTCGGCACTAGCGATACCGTCGGCAAGGATGCCCACAGCCTCGTTGATCATCGGGATGAGAATGCGGTTAACTACAAAGCCCGGAGCCTCGTTAACGGGCACGGGAGTCTTGCCAATCTCGGTGGTCAGGTCAACGATGCACTTGGCAGTCTCCTCGCTGGTGAGCTGGCCCTTGATGACCTCAACGAGCGCCATGCGGTCGGCGGGGTTGAAGAAGTGGCAGCCAATGAACTGGGCGGGACGGCTGGTGCAAGCGGCAATCTCGGTAATCGAGAGCGATGACGAGTTGGTGGCAAAGATGGTCTCGGGCTTGCAAATCTTGTCAAGCTCCATGAACACGTCCTTCTTCAACTGCATGTTCTCGACAGCAGCCTCAATGACAAGGTCGGCATCTGCAAAGTCGGCATAGTCGGTCGTCGTAGTGATGTTGGCAAGGATGGCCTTCATGGCATCCTCGGTGATTTTACCCTTCTCCACGAGCTTGTTGTAACCCTTAGAGATCGAGGCCATGGCTTTGTCCAGACTCTCCTGGGTGCGGCTCTTCATGACCACAGGCATCTTGGCGGCAAAAGCCTTGACGATACCTTTGGCCATCGTACCTGTTCCAATAACACAAATTTTCATAATCTGTTCTGTTTATTATTGATTAAAATTGATTATTCTCCTTTAAAATCAGCTTTGCGCTTGTTGAGGAAGGCATCCATACCCTCCTTCTGGTCCTTGGTAGCAAAGCACTTGCCAAAGAGCTTGTTCTCCAAGCCGATAGCACCGTCGGCATCCAGGTCATAGCCCTCGTTGATGCTCTGCTTGGCGAGGCTGATGGCCACGGGAGCGTTCTTGAGCATCATCTGTGCCATCTCCATTGCCTTGTCCATCAACTCCTCAGGCTCATAAACGGCATTAACAAGACCAATGCGCAGCGCCTCGTCGGCACGAATCACCTTGCCCGTATAAATCATCTCCTTGGCATAGCCCTGGCCGATGAGTTTGGGCAGGCGGTGGGTACCCGAAAAGCCGGGGATAATTCCCAGGCCCACCTCGGGCTGGCCGAACTTGGCCTTGCTGGAGGCGATGCGGATGTCGCAGGACATGGCCAGCTCGCAGCCGCCACCCAAAGCAAAACCATTGACAGCGGCAATGACGGGGATGGGCAAGGTCTCAATGCGACGGAACACCTGTGCGCCCAGACGGCCGAACTCGAAGCCCTGAGGCTCGCTGAGGTGGGCCATCTCGCTGATGTCGGCACCGGCAACAAACGACTTCTCGCCGTCGCCTGTGATGATGAGCACACGAGTCTTGGCGTCCAAAGTACCGATAAAGTCACCCATCTCCTTGAGAATCGTGGAGTTAAGGGCATTCAGCGACTTGGGAGCCGAAATCTTCATGACGGTAATGCCGTCGTTGTGCTCTATCTTGAGAAAGTTATATTCCATGACAATGGGCAGGAATTAAACGTCCATGGGCTTGAGGTCGGGCGAGATGATGAGCTTGGCCTCGGTTGCGGCCTGCACATCCTCAACGGTGAACTCGGGATGGAGCTCACGCAGCACGATGCCCTCGGGAGTGATGTCCATCACACCCATCTCGGTGATGATCATGTTGACCTGACCGGCAGCAGTGAGGGGCAGAGTGCACTCTTTCAAAATTTTGGGATTGCCCTTTTGGGTGTGCTCCATGGTGAGAATCACACGCTTGGCACCCACAACGAGGTCCATAGCGCCACCCATGCCGGGAGCCATCTTGCCGGGGATAATCCAGTTGGCAAGGTTACCCTTCTCGTCAACCTGCAGAGCGCCCAGGAAGGAAACGTTCACATGACCGCCACGAATGATGGCAAACGAGGTAGCCGAATCAAAGGTGCAGGCACCGGGATTCAAGGTAATGGCACCACCACCGGCGTTGATAAGGTTCTTGTCTTCCTTGCCCTCTTCGGGAGAGGGGCCCATGCCCATAGCGCCGTTCTCGGTCTGCAAAGTAACCGAAACGCCCTCGGGCAGGTAGTTAGGGATTAAGGTAGGGATACCAATACCCAGATTCACAACATCGCCATCGTGCAGCTCCTTGGCGGCACGTTTTGCGATGACTTCTCTCATTTGATATTTATCCATAATACTAAGGTTTTGAAATTAATTATGTTTTTTAAAAGGTTATTTCATTCCTCTCTTGACCATCTCTTGCACAACAAACGAGGCCACGTCGTCGGCATAGGTGTTCATGCCGAAACCGGCGTCAAAGCCCAGTTCCTTGGCCAGTTCGTGGGTGACACGGGCACCGCCGCAGCAGCAGATCATCTTGTCGCGCAGGCCCTCGGCCTCCATGAGCTCGATGAACTCGGTCATGTTCTTGATGTGCACATCCTTCTGGGTTACCGTCTGCGAGACGAGCAGCGCGTCGGCATGGAGTTCGATACCCTTAGCGATGAATTCGTCGTTGGGCACCTGTGAACCCAGGTTATAGGCCTCGATCATCTCGTAGCGCTCCAGGCCGTAATGGCCGGCATAGCCCTTCATGTTCATGATGGCGTCGATACCTACGGTATGGGCATCGGTACCTGTCGAAGCGCCAACGATGACAATCTTGCGGCCGATGTTCTCCTTGATGTACTCGTCGGTCTCGTACATGTCCATCGTGTCTGATTCCACCTTGGGAACATAGATGGTGCTGTAATCCACAGTGTGGGTGCAGCTGCCGTAGCAGTTCAGGAAGGTGAAGCCCGGGGTCAGCTCTTTATAAAAAACGACACTGGGATTCTCCAAACCCATCTTGCGCATCAGCAGCTTGGCGGCCTCAACGGCCTCGGCGCCACAGGGCACGGGCAGGGTGAAGCTGAGCTGCACCTTACCGTCATTCATCGTGTCGCCATATGGTTTAATCTTGGTGAAGTCTAAGGTTTTGTCAAAATCCTTAGCTTCCATGCTATATAATCCTTCGCTCATAGTCCTATAGTAACCTTAATTGAGTAATGTGTTGTTTTTATCTCTTGCCTTTCATCAGTTCCACAAAGGGATTGAAGTAGTTCTCACCCTTCATGGTAACGCCTGCCAGACCTTTACCACCGTTCTTGGGACGCTTCACGTCACCGAAGATACCCTTCTCAAGGGCGGTGAACAGGCCTTCCTTGGTAATCTCTTCAAGCAACTTAATGGTGTTGCCCAGCACTTCCTTGACGCGGTTGCGGCAGATACCGCCCTCGACAAATTCCATCTCCTCGCCAATGCTCTTCATGTTGTTGAAGATGTACTTGGCATTCTCGATCGAGAGGTAACGGTCGCTCATGAACGGGGTGTGGATAGCCTCGGTGGGCATACCCAGCAACTGGATACCCTGATGGGTCCAAATGCCGATCATGTTGAACAGGGCATCCTGGATGTGGCCGCGGAAGATATTACCCGTCATGAACTTCGTCGGAGGCATATACTTCAACGTAGCCTTGGGGAAGATTTCGCGCGTCATCTGAGCCTGAGCCAGCTCCAGCAGGAAGCCGTTCTCCAGCATGGGATCCATCTCGAAGGCGTGACCAAGGCCCATCTGTTCCTCGGGCAGGCCGGCCATGAGGGCGAGCTGCTCGTTGATGAGGTCCGAAGCCAGCACGGTGTGGGCGGCCTCGACGGCATCGGCAGTGGTCAGGTAGTTGTCCTCACCAGTGTTGATGATAACACCAGCAAAACCATTGATAATGCGGCTCATGTACTGGTCGATGAGCGTACGCTGCATGTTGATGTCGCGGAAGAGAATGCCGTAGAGGGCATCGTTGAGCATCACATCCAGACCCTCAAAGGCACCCATAATGGCAATTTCGGGCATACACAGGCCTGAGCAATAGTTGCACAGGCGGATGTAACGGCCCTGTTCCTCACCCACCTCATCAAGTGCCTTGCGCATGATGCGGAAGTTCTCTTGAGTGGCAAAAGTACCGCCAAAGCCTTCGGTAGTAGCGCCATAGGGTACATAGTCCAGCAGACTCTGTCCTGTGGTACGGATTACGGCGATGACATCGGCACCTTGGCGGGCACCAGCTTGGGCCTGCACCACATCCTCATAGATATTACCCGTTGCCACGATAATGTAGAGATAGGGTTTGGGGCCTTCTCCTATCGTTTCAAGATAGTGCTCGCGGCGGGCGCGACGGGTACGGATGCGTGCCATGCTTTCGTCAATGACGGGCTGCAGGGCATCAGCAATCTGTTTGGGATCACGGGTGACAACCTTGGTGATGTCCAATTCCTCTTTAGCCACCTTCTCGGCAATCTGCTGGGGATTGAGCCCCGTTTGAATCATCGCGTTAGCGATAAAGAAGAGAACTCCTTCACCAAGCACCCCCTTGTCCTTGATGGCATCAACCACCACGTTGGGCAGGGGCACCTCATTGTCGTCAACACCGTCAATGCCCATCAAGCGGCACAATGTGCGCTCAACAGCTACTGTGGTGTACTGTTCCACAAAGGACTGTACGTCCTCGGCGATGCCTTTGGCCAAACCTCTGGCATACTCAACCTTTTCAAAATCTAATCCTAACTTGCTCTTTTGCATAGTGTATATAGTATATAGTGTGATGTCATTGTTGCTGATTAGGAATTTCCAACAAGGTTCTAGCGATGGAAATCCACTCGCCGTCTATTCCCAGGCTATCGGCAATATTGAGTGCCTCGTGTGGCACCTCACCGTCCTGGACCTCAACCAACCGGTAATTCATTTCGCCGTTCTCGAAACCCTTTACTCGCAGGCAACGGGCCTCGCCCGGCTCTATATCGTAATGCGTTGTCATAACCAGGCTCATATCCCTGTTAGCCAACACCTTGAGTAATGCCGACACAAGGGCGGCGCCCTCGGTGGGATTGGTGGTTCGGGCCGGCTCGTCGATCAACGCCATTATTCTCTTGTTCTCACGTGATGCCTTAATGACGGCATCGATGTTCTTCATCTCGGCGGCAAATGATGAAAGTCCTCTCTCGACCGACTGTTCGTCACCGATGCAGAAGTATATTTCGTCTTTCACGGCAATTTGGGCCGAAGCCGCAGGGATGCCGAAACCAAACTGGAAGAGCAGTTGGCACAAGGTCAACGTCTTCAACACCACGGTCTTGCCACCCATGTTGGCTCCCGTGATGAGTGTGGGATGCAAGCCAAAGGCAACATCTACAGGCTGGAACAAGCGGCCGTGTCCCTGCAGCGCCTCCTTGACTTGCGGATGGAACAACTCCTCATAGCGGGTGACCCCATCATTAGACAATGTCGGGAAAGTCAAACCCATCTGCTTGATTTGAACCGCTTTAGCTAAATTCACATCAATTTGTGCCAAGGCTAGTTGTGCCTGCTCTATGGCAGTAGCGAAAGGATGAAGCTTGTGGCTCAGATCACGCCTAACGCCATCTTCAAGTTCGCTAGCCTGCAGCAAGAGGTCATCCTGCTGCTCGGGGTGCTGCCGCATCTGGTTGCGCAGGTCCTTGAGTTGGGCACAATAGGAGTCATATATATAAAATGTGGCGATTTTCATTCCGTCGGGGTCAAGAATTGTGATGACCTCATCAAGGGCGGGAATGCTCACCACATTGGCCATGCCCTGTTCCTGCAGCAACCGCGCCACGTCGGTTGACAGGATGGCAAGATGCTTGACCTCAAAGAGCTCGATGTCATCAAGGGTGGACTTTTGGGTGAGGTTTTTAACGGTAGTGCGGATGTCTTTCAGTCCCTGCAAGCGGAACTGCAAAGTGTCGAGGTGGGTCTTGTCGACCTGATCGACAAATGCCGAGAAACGGCGCAACACGTCATAGCACTCCATGATATCCTCTCCACTGGTCATCATGAACGAGTCAAGGAGCCAGCGGCGAGCAAAGCCCGACTGCAATTCCAGCTGGTCGAGCATGTAGCGCAAGCCACAAGGCGATTCTATGACGTTTTTCAGTTGCACGTTATTGGTTGTTCTTTATTAAATCATATACAGGAAGTCCGATGGCTTCGCTGAGTCGGGCGCACAGGATGTCTGAGTCAAGGACATATCCTGTGGGCGATGTGGGATTGACCGTCACGGCTATGAGTTTGCTTTTTTGCAGCACTCTCATGTGCCCTCCAGCCTTGATAAACAGCCTGAACTGCTGCGGAGTGACGAAAATCTTGGTGAAGTCCCTCACCACCAGTTCCACCTGCCTGAGATTTTTGTTTTTCCTCACCTTCTCGAGGAAACTGTCCACTAGAGCTCCTGCCACATACAAGGTCTTGCAACCGTCCATTCCCTGGAAGTGAATGTCCTGGGACAGTGATGTTACCGCATCCAGCGAGTGCAGTTCCCCATCCTTATCGATGAACCACAAACCCTTGTCGAGGGGCATGAGCAGATTGAGGTTCTTTTCGCTGGTCAGGTCCAGATTGATGAGGTCCACCACATGAGCCGTCTTGCTCACCAAGGTGTTGATGTTGGCCGAGAAGGCTGCACCCGTTGCTAGAATCATCGACTGGCTCACTGCGGGCGATGCCGAACTCATGCGTGACAAGGCGCCATCGATAATGACCAAATCAATGCTATAGCGCTGATGCATCTCAGCCATCCATCGCTTGAGGCCACTGCCCGACGATGGGCCCGAAAGGAGGATTTTGCCTCCCGTAATCGCTTTTGCAGTCACTACCCTACCCAACGATGTGCTCTCGTCGCTCACGTCAATGAGTTCCGATACCAGCCGACGCTGGCGGTAATGAGTCTCGCTGGTGCCGAAATACATACCCTCGCGGAGAACGATTTCGGGCTTCTGGGTGCGTGTCACCTGATCCACGGTCTCTCCATCAATTCCGATTGAGGTAACGGCGATGCGCCTGGTCTGGACGGGCAGACGGTCGAGCACATATTTCAGGCTCTCGGTCTTGCCTGTGTTTTTCTCCAGCCCCACGATAGACAGGCTATCATACCGCAATATGTCATCAATGAAGGGAAGCACTGCACTCAACATTTACCCGACGGCCCGTGAAGACGCTCAAGACACGTCTTCACAGACCAGCGGATAATGATTGTCACTTCTTGTTGCGGCCCTCGTTGCGCTCATGACGCTTCAGCGCCTTGGGCTCGATGTTCATGCGCTCGCCTTCAAGCAGCGAGATAACGCCGTCCACCGCTTTGTCGGCAGCCACCTGCTCCTTGGCGCGTGCAGCCTGACACTCAGGGCAGTTGCACTCGCTATGGTAATCGGAAGGCTCGGTATAGGTGGTGATGACGCCTTCAAAGTTGCGCAGAACAACTCTACCGGGAGCTTGCGAAATGATGTACTGAGGCATGACGGGAGTCTTGCCGCCACCACCGGGAGCATCAACAACGAAGGTGGGCACGCAGTAACCACTGGTGTGGCCACGCAGACCTTCGATGATCTCGATACCCTTGCTGACGGGGGTGCGGAAGTGCTCCAGTCCCATCGACAAGTCGCACTGATAGATGTAATAAGGACGCACGCGAATCTTGACGATTTCATGCACGAGCTTCTTCATCACGTGAACGCAGTCGTTCACACCGCGCAGCAGCACGCTCTGGTTGCCCAGAGGAATACCGGCATCGGCCAGCATCTCGCAGGCGCGACTAGACTCGGGAGTCACCTCGTTGGGATGGTTGAAGTGGGTATTGATCCAAATGGGATGATACTTCTTCAACATATTGCACAGCTCGGGAGTGACGCGCTGCGGGCAAACCACTGGAGTGCGGGTACCCAAACGAACGATCTCCACATGAGGAATCTTGCGCAATTCCGAGATGATGTATTCCAGACGATTGTCGCTCACCATGAGAGCGTCGCCACCCGAAAGGAGGACGTCGCGCACGGTGGGTGTCTGACGGATATATTCCAGAGCCTTCTCGATGCGGTCGAGACCACACTCGTTATCGGTCTGTCCTGCAAAACGACGACGGGTGCAATGACGGCAATACATCGAGCACATGTCGGTAATGAGCAACAGCACACGGTCAGGATAACGGTGCGTTAAGCCTGGTGTGGGTGAATCCTCGTCCTCATGCAGGGGGTCGAGCAGATCGGCGGCTGCCTGATGTGTCTCGGCTCCGGTGGGGATGCACTGACGGCGAATGGGATCGTGGGGGTCATCGGGATTGATGAGGCTCAGGTAATAGGGTGTGATAGCCATGCGCAAGGTCTTGAGCGTCTGCTTGACACCCTCTTCCTCCTCAGCACTCAGGTTCACATATTTCTTGAGTTCCTCAAGAGTCTCGATGCGGTTTTTTACCTGCCATTTCCAGTCATTCCACTGTTCGTCGGTAACGTCAGGAAACAATTGTTTTCTTCTTGATTCTACCATGTTATAGTATGGATGATGATGCCACAGGGGGCACGCCACGCGCGCCCCTAGGCAACAGTTTCTTAATTATGCGTAAAGTTCCTCAAAGATCTTGCGCAGCTCGGGGCACTCGCGCAGCTCCTGCAAGGTAAAGTCGGCATGGCCCTTGGTATAGCCGTTACCAATGATCATGTTCACGTCGGCACCGATACCCTCAGCACCCAGGGCAGCCTTGGTGAAGCTGGTGGCCATCGAGAAGAAGTAAACGATACCGTCATCCTTGGTGCACAGCACTGCGGTCATTTCGCAATCGGGCACGTTCACGCAGTTGATGGTGGTGTCGGCCATCTTACCGTCGGTCAGCTTGTAAACCAGCTCGTAAACCTCTACGGGAGTCATACCGGCAACGCTCTCGACAACGTCACAGAAGCCGAGGTCCTTGATGCGCTGGGTTGATTTGGGGCTGTTGGCGAGGCCGATTACCTTACCGGTAACGCCTACACGCTTCTTGGCCTCGTAGCAGCACAACATACCGCTCTTGCCACCGGCACCCAAGATAACAACGTTCTGGCCATACTGGCACAGTTTAGCGGTCTGAGCGGGAGCACCTGCGACATCCAGTGCACTCAAAGCGAGCTTCTCAGGCATGTCATCGGGAATCTTGGCATAGATACCGCTCTCGAACAGGATGGCCTTACCCTTAATGTCCACTTGGTCCACGTCGGCGCGGATCTCGAGAATCTCATCGATGCGCAGCGGAGTCAGTGACAACGATACGAGGGTAGCAATGCGGTCGCCTTCCTTGAGGTCGATTTTGTCCTTGAGGGCATCACCGATCTTCTCTACCTTACCCAGGAGCATACCACCCGAACCGGTACGACGGTTGCGGTGCTTACCCTGCAACTCAACGTTGAGAAGCATTTCCTTCTTGATCTCCTCCATCACTTCGGCCTCGTTGTTGGGATCCTTGGCCTGCTGCTTAGCATAGTTGTGGATGTCGGTGAATGAAGCGGAGTCAATATTCAAGGTCTGTACATCGATGAGGATCTCGTTGTCGTAGATCTCGTCCATGTTGTTGTCCAGCTTGTTGGCGGGCTGAGGAAGAATGCCCTTGGGCTCGATTACTCGGTGCGTACCGAATCTGTTTCCGTGTTTCTGCATTGTTTTAATTGGTTTAATTGTTAAACAGTTATTGTTAGTTAGTTGTTTTTATTTTTAGGGCCTTTAGGGACCTTAGGGGCTTTAAAGCCAAAGCTAAAACCTAGTTGCGCTTGGGCAAGCCCAGGATTTCGCGTGCCTCGTCGCTGGTGGCGATGGGACGACCCAGTTCCTTAGCAATGCGAACGACCTTCTCGACGAGTTCGCCGTTGCTCTTGGCGAGCACGCCCTTAGACAGGTACAGGTTGTCCTCAAAGCCTACACGCACGTTACCGCCCATGGCGATAGCTGCGGCAGCCATCGGGAATGCATGGCGGCCAACACCGGTCACAGTCCATGTGGAACCTGCAGGGATGCCGTTCACGAGCCAGCAAAGATTGGCCACCGTTGCGGGGGTGCAACCGGGAACGCCCAGCACGAAGTTGAACTGCATGGGAGCTCCGGGAACCTCGCCCTTGCGGGCCATGTTGAGGATGGTGTCGAGATGGCCCATCTCAAAGCACTCATACTCGGGCTTGATACCACGCTCAATCATGCGTTTGCCAAAGGCGCGCATGGTGGGCATCGTGTTATCAAAGATCTCGTCGCCAAAGTTGCAGGTACCGCAGTCGAGCGTTGCCATCTCGGGCAGCGGGGTTGTGTCGGTGGACTGCAGGCGCTCATCGGGCGTCATGCCCACGGCACCACCAGTCGATGGAATCAGGATGACATTGGGGCACACCTTGAGGATGGCCTCTTCACACTCTTGGAAGCGGGCACGGTCCTGGGTGGGCGTACCATCGTCCCAGCGCACATGCAGGTGAACGATAGCGGCACCGGCATCAACAGCCGACTTGGCCTCGCGGACGATTTCTTCTACAGTATAGGGCACGTTGGGATTCTGCTCCTTGGTAACCTCGGCGCCGCAGATGGCGGCAGTGATAATCAGTTTATCCATTATAAGTTTTTAGTTGTCAGTTTTAAGTTTTAAGTATCAATACTAACGCCTATAAGCTGATTGCTGAAAGCTCACTTCTTGCGCTGGCAGTCTTTGGGGGTTACGCAGGTGCCTGAAGCACGGCAAACGACAACCGGCTCGTCCAGGATATCGGCAGCCGAAGCGCTGATGTCAGGGCGGGCCTGAGCAACCTTGCGGGCCTCAAAGATCATGTGGCGTGAGGTATTGCCCTCGCGGTCAATCCAGCCCTCGGCCTCGATAAAGTCACCGGCATAGACAGGAGCCAGGAATTCAATATTGTCATAGGCGCAGAAGAGACCTTCGTCGCCGTCACGCATAATCAACAGCTCAGTAGCCACGTCACCAAACAGATGAACCATGTGTGCTCCATCAACCAGATTGCCACCGTAGTGGGCATCCTTTGCGCTCATGCGCAGTCTGATCATTGTCTTGTATTCCATTTGATTTTCCTTAGTTTTTAGTTGTAGGTTCTAAGTTCTAAGTACGATTACTCTCGCCTATAAACTAGAGCCTAAAGCCTATTTATTTCTCAACGTAGATGCCGTCAACATAGATGCCTGAAGCATGAACATGCTCGGGAGCGATTTCGCCAACGGGAACGAGCTTCTCGGCCTCAACGACTACATAGTCGGCTGCGGTAGCCATCAACGGATTGAAGTTGTTGGTGGTGCCCAGGAATACCATGTTACCAAACTCGTCAACGATGTTGGCACGCAAGAAGGCAATGTCGGCACGCAGGGGTTTCTCTAGCAAGTAATCCTTACCGTCAACCTTGACGATTTCCTTGCCGTCGGCCATGATGGTTCCCAGACCAGTGGGAGTCAACACGCCACCCAAGCCAGCGCCTGCCGCACGGATGCGCTCGGCCAGAGTGCCCTGGGGAACATATTCCACGATGAGGGTGCCCTCATTCTTCTGCAAGGCTGTCTGCTTGTTGGTACCCGTGTGGGAAACGATAGCCTTCTTAACCTGGTGGTTGCTGACCAGCTTGCCGTGAGCGACCTCGTCATAGGCCGTGTCGTTGGCAATGATAGTCAAGTCCTTAACACCTTTTGCTACAATGGCGTCGATGATCTGGGTGGCACTGCCGTTACCCAAGAAACCGCCAAACATGATTGTCATGCCGTCCTGTACTTTCTCGACGGCTTGCTCCAATGTGATTTGTTTGTTCATAATGCTTATTTTTGGAATTTATCGGTTTATGTCATAATAGGCTGCAAATATAGCAAAAATCCCCCAACTTCTAAAGTTTTCAAGTCACTTTTTATTGACTTTTTATCTATTACATAGATAACCCCTACAAGTACAGCATTTTGCCCCTTCCCATAATAATCAAGAAGACGACTGGTATTGCAGTCGTCTTCAGTTAACGCAGGTTCTAAGTCATCGTTTACTTGAGATAGTCATCGAAGTAGCGGGTGATGCGCTCGTGCAAGTGGACGCTCTGATGACCCATCATGTTGTGGCCCTGGCCGGGATAGACATAGAAGTCGGGCTGGGTGCCGGCAGCAATGCAAGCCTTCAGGAAACTGTAGGCATGCTGGGGCACCACGGTGGGATCGTTGAGACCGATGATGATCTGCAGGCGACCCTTGAGGTCCTTGGCCTTGTGGATAAGGCTTGACTTCTCATAGCCCTCAGGGTTGGTCTGGGGAGTATCCATGTAACGCTCACCATACATCACCTCATACCATTTCCAATCGATAACGGGGCCTCCGGCGACACCCACCTTGAAGACATCGGGATAATTAGTCATCAGGCTGATGGTCATGAAACCGCCAAAACTCCAACCGTGCACACCCAAGCGTGCTGTATCGACATAGTTAAGTGTGCGCAGGAATTCCACACCACGCATCTGGTCCTGCATTTCAACTTGTCCCAGCTGGCGGAACGTGGCCTGCTCGAAGTCACGGCCGCGGTTTTCACTGCCACGGTTGTCAAGGATGAACAACAAGTAACCCTTCTGCGCCATGTAGGTTTCCCAGCTGCGACTGCTCCAGTGCCAGCGGGCATCGACGTTGTGTGCATGAGGTCCGCCATATACGTATACTACTGTTGGGTATTTTTTTGCAGGATCGAAATCCACAGGCATGACCATGCGGTAATAGAGATCGGTACTGTCATCGGCCGCCTTGATAGTGCCGCAACGGTACTCAGGAACAGCGTAGCCCTGCCATGGGTCGGGGGCCGTGAAATAGCGGTACTGCTTATTGTTGCGAGTGTCTACAATGGCAATGTTGCGAGGCACATCAGGCTCCTGATAGTAGTCGACGAGCCATGCCCCACTATCACTCAGACGACCACTGTGCCATCCTCGCCCACCCTCGTCGATGCGAGACATGGAGCCAGTAGTGACATTCACACGGTAGAGGTTCTGCTGAATGGGATTATCGGCGTTGGCACTGATGATGATGGCCTTGTCGCGCTCATCAAATCCCAGCAGATCCATCACTACCCAGTTACCTCTCGTGAGCTGTTGCAACTCACGTCCAGTGGTGTCATACAGGTAGAGATGATTGTAGCCGTCCTTCTCACTCCATAGGATGAATTTTTCCTTGTCCCACGGCAGGAATGTGATGGGATGCTGCGGCTCGACATACTTGGGATGCGCCTCGTGATAGATTGAAGCCAGACGATTGCCTGTCACGGCATCATAGGCCACGAGGTCCACCACGTTTTGGTCACGGTTACCCTCCATGACATAGACGATGTTGCCATCGGGGTTCCACGATATGTTAGAGAAATAGCGGTCGGTGGGATCGCCAGCCTTGAGATAGACGGTGTCGCCCGTTGCCACATCCAACACGCCCACCCACACGAGATGAGACGTCTGCCCGGCCATCGGGTACTTTTCGGGAGCCGGTGTAGCGCTCACTTGAGTCGAGTCGTCCAGCTCGGGAACGGTAATCAAGGGATAGTCGGTCACCATGCTCTGGTCCATGCGATAGAAAGCCAAACGCGTGCCTTGCGGGTTCCAGAACAAGCCACCCTCGATACCGAACTCGTTGCGGTGCACGCTCTGCCCGTAGACCAATTCGCGTGTTCCGTCGCTGGTCACCTGTCGGGTGTTGCCGGCGCCATCGGTGACAAAGAGGTTATCATCCTTGACATAGGCGTTGGCACGGCTCTGCTTATTCCAATCGCTGTCAGCATAGCCGTTCAATGGCTGACGCCACACCACCTTGCCCGTCTTGAAGTTAATGAGCAAGCGCTCATTCTGCCCATTATAGGCCAGAGCCAACGGCTGGTCAGCATAGGGGAATGATGCCACCATCGTTATATGCTCGGGGTCGCTCAATCCAGCTCGCTTGTTGAGCTGTTGAAGGGTGAACAGTATTTTCTCCTTGCCATTGACCGGGTTCACCGTCCAGCACGTATCAGCCCTGCTCGAGAAGTGGATCAGCCGGTCGCCCCACCAATTGAGAGAACGGTTCTGGGGAATCATCTTGCGGTAATTATTCCCGCCAAAATTCAAGTCTTCGAGTGTGAACTGTTGTTGAGCACTGGCGGTGAGAGCCATCACTGCCAGCAGCAGCAATGTCAAGCCATGTCGTTTTTCAGTTTTCATTTGTTTAATAGTTGATAGGTTGGTTAATATTTCGCAAATATACGCAGAATTCTCGAAAAACTGCCTATATTTGCACACATGATGAAAAAGTTTTTTATAGCCATAGGAATGCTTGCCTGGCTGTGCGCCGCTTGGGTGGTGACAGGATGTGGCAGGCAACGAGCCGCTGAAACCAAGGAATACATGGTGACGTGCAGGATTGACGGCACAGCGCATCACGACAGCGCAACGCTGCTCGTGTTGGAAGAAAGTTACAACAAACTGAGAATTCTGGGCACAACACAGGACAAGAACGGCACATTCACCTTTAAAGGCCAGATTGACGCTCCTCATGTCGCCCTGATCAGATGGGACAACGACACTGTAAACCCCTTTCACTTTGTGCTTGAACAGGGAAACATCAACCTGATAATCAAAGACCACTCGTGGAGCAGTACCGGCAGTCGCCAAAATGCCGATTACCTGCAGTTCCTCAACAAGCGCAACAGCATCATGAACGCAAGGGTTGCCACCTGGCAGGAATACCTGAAAGCCGCCACCGACAAGTCACTCACTCGTGACGATGAGGTGCGCATGGCTCGCCAGGACAGCCTACTCAATGACTCGTTGCAACGTTTGACCGTCGAGCGCATCAACCAACGTGATGCCGTGGGACGCATCATCCGCGAGCGTTTTGCCGGACAACTGGACCAGGAGCACGTCAGAATGATCAATAAGGATTAGAAATTCAGGAATAACTATTAACAAACAGGAAATCCGCCCGACTTTCACACTGAAAGCCAGGCGGATAATTAATTTATCCTCAAGTTGTAATCTAAAAAAGTCGACCGCAAAGGCGAACTGATATCACCGGATAGACACCGACACGGCTGATGGTCTTGAGTATGCCGTTGTCATCACCTTTGGCTCCCTCGCTTGTGAGTTGCTCACCATTCACGCCATTGTAAACCTTAGGCTTTCCCCACAACTGAACGCCCATGTCAAACTGGCAATTCAGGCGTGACTCTCTGGGCACAGCACGGCCGAAACCAAGGCCAAAGTAGGGACGGAATTTCTTCACCTTGACATAGGCATTGGCATTACCGCTGTCGTCGGGCATGATGACATAGTCACCGAGTTTTGCACCAACATGACCGTAGCTTAAAGGCACATCAGCAAATTCGCCGCGACGGGCATTGAAATCGGCTACCGCCTTCAACGATCCCTCATCATTATTATATACTGTGACAATATCTTCCTTGCCGGCAAAATAGGCACCGACGGTCAAGTGGAAACCTTTATCCCTAATGGGATAGAAGTCAAAAAGGGCATGGCCTGTCGTATTGTCAATTTTACCTATCACATCAACCTTTTGCGGCAGTGATGTAACCACTATATCCTCTCGCTGATTGACAACCGAGAGATTAAGATCAGTCTTATAGTCAAACTTGGGCATAAAATCAATTCCGCCCCTGATGCCGACATAATCTGACACCATCGTACCCAGATCGGCCGTCACGCCTGTGGTCCCGATACCAACAGACAGGCTGTAGTGACGCAGCACATTATTGTCCTGAGCGCCCAACGGCAACGACAAGAGGGCCGCTGCAGCCAATACAAAAAACTTTTTCATGAACACTTAACGGTTTTATGGTTATTATTAACTGCAAAAATAGTAATAAATCTTGACACTGAAAGCCTCAGGGCACAAAAAATCTCCCCGCTGACTTAATGTCAACGGGGAGACCATGTTGGTTAATTTACTAACGCTGATTAATCGCGCGTTGAAAATTACTTCTTAACGATCAACTCGCAGATCGAAACGCGATTCCAGCTGAGCTCCTGGAACATGTCGGTCTCACCACAACCCTGAGCCTTGATGCGGTTAGCATCAATCTTGTACTTGTTGATAAGCATGTTCTTAACAGCCTCGGCACGGCCATTGGCCAGACGGATGTTGTTGTCCTTGGGACCCTCGGGAGAAGCATAACCCTTGATCTCTACAGTAGCAGTGGGGTTGTTCTTGAGGTACATGGCAACGCGCTCAACATTGGGCTGCTGGTCAGCAGTGATGTTGGTCTTGTTAACCTTGAAGTGCACGAGAACGTTCATGTACTTAGCTGAGTTGTCAATGATCTCGGTGGTGTTAGCAGCCTTTGCGCTAGCAGCCTTCTTGGCAGCGTCGAGGTCGCGCTGGAGCTGAGCGTTGCGAGCGTTAGCGGCGTCGAGGTCACCCTGGAGGCCGTTGAGCTGGTTGCGCAGACCGTTGATCTGGCCATTGAGAGCATCGATGTCATCCTGGCTGTACTTGTAGGGGCAGAAGGTGATGTAGCGCTCGCCGTTGCTACCCTTGAAGTGATAAGTCAGACCAGCCTCGAGCTCAACAGCAGCGTGGTTGGCATTCATCTGGCTCTTGCCATTGTGGGGCTCACCGTTCCAGCGGGCACGAGCGTTGGTGTTGTCACGATAAGGAATCATGATGTCACCGTTCATGTCCCAAACTACAGCGGGCTTCAAGCTGAAGGTGATAGCGCGGCTCTCACCAAAGTTGAAGTTCAGGTTAGCACCAGCCTTGGTGTACCAGCTGTTGTAGTCGTTGCCGTACATGTTAGCAGCTTCAGCGCGGTGGAAAGCGTGGAGCCAACCAGCACCGATAACACCCTCGAGCTCAAATGCGCGGGGCTTGCCAGCATAACCAGCGAACAGGTTACCCAGGTTTACAGTACCAAACATACCGGCCAGAGTGTGGTCGATGATGTTCGGGCTCTTGGGACCCCAGTACTTGTCGGGCTTCTCCCAGCTGGTAGTGTTGATGGTAGCCTCACCCTCAACGCCCATACCGAAGACGGGAGTCAGCTGCTTCTTGATCTCCAAACCGAAGATGCCACGAGCGCTGGGCCAGAATGCATAACCCTGGAAGGGCATGATAGCACCACCCTTCAAGGTTACCGACATGTTGTCAAAGAACTTGTTCTGCTCCAGAGACTGAGCCTGAGCAGCAAACACACCCATCAAAAGGGCTAAAGTCAAGATAATCTTTTTCATTTCACTAAAAATTTAAAAAACTATTATTAGACAAATTTTGTGGCAAAAGTAATATATTTTTCTTATCCAGCCAAAAATTAACGTTCATTAAGAGAAAAATCGCACTAAAAAGTGCTTTTAGAGCAATATTTTTCCCTAAAAAGCGGCTTTTTGGGTGTCATTAACTAATAAACAAACAAAATTAGCCCAAATAATTGAACTGAGCAAATATTTCTTGAAAATAATCACAAAACCTATGCAAAACAGGGCGAGAAGTCCTCAAGCATCAATTGATCATCACGTCAATCACGCTGTTGATGTCCGAAACGTTTATCTCGCTGTCACCGTTCACATCGGCTCGTTTCCTGACATCATCGGCCGAGTTACCCCCAAGAATAAGGTTAATGACGGCATTGATGTCGGCCACATTGACCTCTCCATCCAGGTTCACATCACCCTTGAGCGAGGAAGTCATCACTATCGTGTTCACTGCACCATTGCTGTTGACATCGGCCTTCCAGGAGGCGAAACGCAGGCGGGCCTTTCTCACGCCTTTGGGCACGGTAATTGAAAGATCCCAATTATTGGTGCGGCTCACCTCGGTGGGCGTGTAGGTCACCGAATCGACAACAACTCCCTGCTCATTGATCAAGGCTGCTGTCAATGCGACCTTGCTGACCACAAATCCCTGAGATTTCCACTGGTCGGTAATCCAGCGCACATGCATGTCGATGGCCTGGCCGCCCACGCACGAGAACTGCGGCGACGTCAGCGTCTGCTGCAAGCCTGTGCTGGTGGTGTAGAGCACAATCTTGTTATTAAGAATATTGTCGGCATTGAGCTCAATGCTAGGATTGGTGTATATCCAATTCTCAAAGTTCTGGTATGAGAATTGAGGCACCTGTGCCTGAATTGCGAGAGCGACTGAACATGCCACAAAGAACTGAAAAAACCTTTTCATCGTATCATTAGGGTTAAAAATAATCCTCATCATGTGAGCAGAGACATCGTTGAATAATATCTGCGTGCAAAGATAACACATTATTATCATTGAACGAGTCAACATGACGAAAAAAACACTCAATGAATAAACCGTGTGCAGCTCACATATAGTGGGATGCACACGGTTTGCGATAGTGGAGGCGCTAATAATTCACCTCCATTTCTTGAATATTCAGTTTACTTGAGCAGGCCAATAGAGCGTTTAAGGAAGCGGTCCAAGCCCTCGCCCTTGAGCATGTTGTTACTGAGCAATGCAATGTCGATGATCTGGTGTACACGGTTCTCACCGGCAGCATAGGCAGTGATGATGCCTTCCTTCTTCCTGCGCAGCTCGTCGAGGTGCTTCTCGTTGTCATCAAGTTCCTTCTTTTTGTCCTCAGGCAGTTCCTTGTTGTCCTTCTTGAGGTCACGAATGGCATTGACAACGTTTTGAGTGGCAGTGATATCCTCGTTCACCGGCTTGAGTTCGGCATCAAGTGCTTTTTCGGCCATATCGACCACCTTCTGGATGAGCGGGTGTTTGGTGTTGAGCATCATGCTGTACATGTCGGGCATTTCGCCATAGAAGCTCATGCCGGGCTGGAAGCGTGCCATGTCCTTCATGCGGCGCATATATTCGGACTGGATGATGACCATGGGCTTGTCATCAGGATCCATGGCGGCAAAGCCGATGTTGAATTCAGCCTTCTCAACGGGCGGCACCTGTGACTTGAACAATGTCTGTGCCAGCTCTTGCTGTTCGGGCGTAAACTGCGGACCCTTGTCATCCTGCTTGCGGATGAGGTTGTCGAGCACATCGCTGTCAACACGCAGGAAACGCATTTTCTCCTTTTCCTGCTTTTGCTCCAGCATTCCAACAAAGGGTACGTCGAGCTCGCCGTTCATCAGCAGCACGTCATAGCCCTTGTCGGTGGCAGCTTTAATATAGGCATATTGGGCCTCCTTGTCGGTGGCATACAGGCAGATGAGGTTGCCGTCCTTGTCCTTCTGCTCACCCTCGATTAGTTTGCGGTAGTCCTCAAGTTTGAAATACTTGCCGTCGCAGTTCTCAAGCAGGGCGAATTTAAGGCCCGACTCGCAGAATTTCTCGTCACTCAGCATTCCATACTCGATGAAAATCTTGATATCGTTCCACTTCTTCTCGAACTCTTCGGGCTGGTTCTTGGCAATTTCCTCCAGGCGTGCGGCGACCTTCTTGGTGATATAAGTCGAAATCTTCTTCACCGCACGGTCGCTCTGCAGGTAACTGCGCGACACATTGAGCGGAATGTCGGGGCTGTCGATGACCCCCTGGAGCAGCATCAGCCAGTCGGGGACAACGCCCTCAACACTATCGGTTACATAGACCTGGTTGCAGTAGAGCTGGATGCGGTCCTTGCGAATGTCCAGGTTGTTCTTGATTTTGGGGAAGTAAAGGATACCCGTCAAGGTGAAAGGATAGTCCACGTTGAGGTGAATCCAGAACAAGGGATCGTCCTGCATCGGCTCAATGGCATGATAGAACTTCAGGTAGTCCTCATCCTTGAGGTCGGCGGGCATGCGCGACCACAGTGGCTCCACGTCATTGATGACCTTGTCCTTGTCGGTATCGACATACTTGCCGTCTTTCCACTCCTGCTCTTTACCGAAGATGATGGGAACGGGCAGGAAACGGCAATATTTCTTGAGCAGGCCCTCGATGCGGGCGGGCTCCAAGAATTCCTTCTCATCGTCATCCAGGGTGAGGATGATGTCGGTGCCACGTTCAGCCTTGTCACATTCCTCCATTTCAAATTCAGGAGAGCCGTCACAGGTCCAACGCATGGCTTTGGCACCGTCCTGCCAACTCAGGGTGCGGATTTCCACCTTCTTGGCGACCATGAAGGCCGAGTAGAAGCCCAGACCGAAGTGGCCGATGATGGCGTTAGCAGTATCCTTGTACTTCTCAAGGAACTCTTCAGCTCCCGAGAAAGCAATCTGGTTGATGTACTTGTCGATTTCCTCGGCGGTCATGCCGATGCCGCTGTCACTCACAGTGAGTGTGCCAGCCTCCTTGTCAACACTGATATTGACATTCAAGTCCTCGGTAGATCCTTTGAACTCGCCAGCGCCTGCCAGAGTTTTCAGTTTTTGTGTGGCATCGACAGCATTGCTCACTAACTCACGCAGGAAAATCTCGTGATCACTGTACAGAAATTTCTTAATAACGGGGAAAATGTTGTTAGTAGTTACCCCAATAGTTCCTTTTGGCATAATATTTTTTAGTTTAGTTTTATATTGTCAGTATAATGTGGTGCGGAGCGAGGTCTCTGACCCACTCCACCTCAAATAATATGCCATTTAATATTCGGGTGACAAATCGTCACCTCACCTGCCAACCCTGCCGCAACCCAGCAATAAAAGGAAAACAACAAATACAATCAATACAATGACATTCTCATTTTCCATTATTTATGCAGAAAAAGGATGCGCCACCATCATGTGGCACACCCTCAATTAGAAAATTAAAGAGGATTTTTAATGACCCCTAACGATGATGTCAATGATGAAATTCACATCAGCAATATTGACTTCCCCGTCGCCATTCACATCACCAATTACAACAGTGTCACCTCCAATGTTTTTCTCAATAATTGTGGTAAACTTGTTCCAGTAATTGGTTGACTGATAACTGTCGGTTGCCCCAATTGGGATATAAAGGGTTGCTGAACTATAGACATTGGCATTGAAGCAATTCTCGGCAGACATAGCAGGAGCAGTCCCGTTGCATGAAGTAATGGTTTTGATCGATTTACTATCACTGAATGCCCTGCTACCAATAGACCTTACACTGTTTCCCAGAGTGAGTGTTTCGAGATCAGTACAATTAGCAAAGGAATAATCAGAAATCGTCTTGACAGTATTGGGCACACTTATTTCAACCAGAGCGTTGCAGCCGCTGAATGCACTGCTGCCAATAGTCAAGATACCCTCTTTGAGGGTGAGCACTTTGAGGCGCTTGCAGTTAGCGAAGGCGTTGCTACCAATCTCCTCAACGTTACCGGGTATGATGACGTTTTCTACTGATGTATTGGTGAATGCATAACTAGATATGGATTTCAGACCTGTACCGAGTGTGAGCGATTTCAAGTTTGTGCAGCCTGAGAACACATATGAACCCATCTCTTCGGTGCTGTTGGGAATGGCAACCGAGCGCAGGAAGGTGCAGGAATCAAATGCCCTGCCTCCGATGGTCCTTACCTTGTTACCTAAGGTGATAGTTTCCAAACTCGTGCATCCCGAGAAGCAATAGTCTCCAATCGTCTTCACAGTGTTGGGCACACTTGTCTCGAGTAAATCGACGCAGCCGCTGAAAGCACTGCCACCAATACTCAAGATACCCTCATTGAGAGTGAGCACTTTGAGACGCTTGCAGTTGGCGAAAGCGCTGCTTGCAATTTCCTCAACGTTGCCGGGTATGTTAACGTTTTCTACTGCTGTATTAGCAAATGCATGAGTAGGAATGGACTTCAAGCCTGTACCGAGCGTAAGCGATTTCAAGTTTGTGCAGCCTGAGAACACGTATGAACCCATCTCTTCGGTGCTGTTGGGTATAGCCACCGAGCGCAGGAAGGTGCAGGAATCGAATGCCCTGCCTCCGATACTCCTTACCTTGTTACCCAAGGTGATGGTTTCCAAACTCGTGCATCCCGAGAAGCAGTAGTCACCAATTGTCTTGACAGTGTTAGGCACACTTGTCTCGAGCAAAGAGGTGCAACCATAGAATGCACTGCTACCAATACTTAGGATACCCTCATTGAGGGTGAGCACTGAGAGGCGCTTGCAGTTGGCGAAGGCGTTGCTTGCAATATCCTCAACATTGCCTGGTATGTTAACGTTTTCTACTGATGTATTGGAAAAAGCATAACTTGGGATGGACCTCAGACCTGTACCAAGCTGAAGAGACTTCAAGTTTGTGCAGCCTGAGAACACGTATGAACCCATCTCTTCGGTGCTGTTGGGTATAGTGACCGATCGCAGGGCGGTGCAAGAATCAAATGCCCTACCACCGATGGTCCTTACTTTACTACCGATAATGACGGCTTCCAAACTCGTGCAGCCTGAGAAGCAATAATCTCCAATAGTCCTGACCGTGTTGGGCACACTTATCTCGAGCAAATCAGTGCAACCGCTGAAAACGCTTCCACCAATATTCAAGATACCCTCATTGAGGGTAACCTCTTTGAGGTGTTTACAGTTGCTAAAGGCGCTGCTCGAAATCTCCTCGACGTTACCAGGAATGCTGATATTTTCAATTAACGTGCCTGAAAATGCATAACTCGGAATGGACTTGAGTCCAGTGCCAAGTGTAAGCGATTTTAGGTTTGTACAGCCCGAGAACACATAAGAGCCCATCTCCTCGGTGCTGTTGGGAATAGCAACCGATCGCAGGGCAGTGCAAGAATCAAATGCCCTGTTAGCAATAGTCCTCACTTTGCTACCGATGGTAATCGATTCAAGTTCAACACATTGTGAAAAAACATAACTACCAATAGCGGTGACATTGTAGTCACTGCCATTATAGCTAACTGTGGCAGGAATAACAACATTACCTGAATACTTGAAACCAGAATCACCAGTGGTAACAGTAACAGAATTGCCACCACTGTTGATGCTGTAATAAACGCCATCTGACAAAAAGTCATAAGCATTAGCGGCAAAAGCCATTAGCAAACACGCAATTGCAAGTGTAGTTTTAAAAACATTTCTCATAACAAAAATAATTAGTTAATAAATAATGATATTTGTTAGGTCACAAAATTAGACATTTTTATCTTTTTCTACAAGTACTCTACGCTCTATTGTACAAAAGATTTGGTTAAAGGTAAGAAATGACAAAGTGAGAATATTGATTTGCCAAAATGGGCATTGAAACACACCCCATACGATTAACAAATGTGGCTAGAAAATTAATCGGTGAGGAGGCGGACGTAGCCGTAGATGCCAGCCTGGCGGTTAATGAGGCTATAGTGCGCGGATTCGTCAATCACCTCACAACTGTCGGGGTCGATGGCGTGCTCGAGGCTGTCGCGCAACTCGGCGAATTGTTCCATGGCCTGCTGCTCGTCACGACAGTTATAGACATCGCTCATCGCGCCGTCCTCGGTCTGATATTCAAAAACCACTCGATATCTCATCTTCTTATTATTGTTCAACTAATAAAATTCTCTTCAATATCATTTTCTAAGTCCTCAATCTGCGGCAGTGATGAAGCGACATCAGCAAAAAGTTTTTGAGTCTCATATTCAGCAATGCCCAATGGCTGTGTCACTCCCCGCAAGGCAAAACTTGCTTTTGTATCACTCTTGGTACGGCAAAGAAGCAAACCAATTGGAGGTGATACATAAGAATGTCAATGTAGTAGTCATCACCATCAACAATGACATGATATTGCCTTCCGATAAAAGCAAAACCTTTGCCCATTTCGAGAAGAAAATCAGTGACTCTCTTAGCCAATTCCTTTTCTATACTCAGTTCATTCTGTAGGGCAACAGTTCCTAAAAAACTGAAATTATAGGGATCTTTGAATGTATACTTTGCCAAATCAGACTGATGGGATGGTAATGTCACATCAAAGTTGTTGATGATGTTCCCCTTTGCTGCAATATAGTTGTTGGCTACTTGCATGAGCATAGCGTCCCGGCTCCAGCCCTCTTGCGCTGTTGCCAGGATGTATAATGCCCGTTCAGTCTTATCTTTAACCTTTGAAAGCAACGAAATGTGATGATACCACGTGATTTGTGCAAGCGGCACTTGCACAAGATCTTTATCTTCTCCCTGAAGGCTGGCGAGTGGGACTTGCCAAATTGGGTATTTTTGTAATTGTGCAAGTGGGACTTGCACAATAGGGAAATCGGGATATGCCTCTGCAAAGGCCCTCATATACTTCAAGTTGCGGACAGAGTAACCCCTGTCTTCAGGAAAAGCAAGAGACAAGTCTTGAGATAATATATCAATGACCTGGGCGCCCCAGCCCAATGTCTGCTGTTTCTCCAAAATGTCGGACCCGATTGACCAATACAGTGACAACAAATCTGCATTCACATGAAAAGATGACTGGAGTTTCGCGTTCTTGATGCGAGAAACTATTGACTTTTGCCAATATTCGTATCCTTCAGGCAGCATGCTGTTTGTCGTTGGTTTTATCATATCCGACATCTCAACTAATTTAACAATTCTATTAAGCGACCGACATGTTTAGCGGTTGCCGTACATTTCCTCGTAGTAGCGCTGGTAGTCGCCACTGGTGACGCTGTTGACCCAAGGCTGGTGGTCGAGGTTCCAACGGATGGTTTTTTCAATGCCCTCGGTAAAAGGTGTCTCGGGGTACCAGCCAAGTTCGCGAGCGATCTTGCTGGGGTCGATAGCATAGCGCATGTCGTGGCCGGGACGGTCAGTTACAAACTCAATGAGGTCATTGTTGATATCCTCAACGTTGCACTTGAGCAGCTGCTGATATTCTGGCTCCTCGCGCATGATGCGGGCGATGATGGCGATTACCTGCTTGACGATGTTGATGTTGCTCTCCTCGTTAAAGCCGCCGATGTTATACACCTCGCCAACAGTGCCCTGACGCAGCACCATGTCGATGCCCTTGCAATGGTCCTCGACGTAGAGCCAGTCGCGCACATTCTCGCCCTTGCCATAGACAGGCAGTTTCTTGCCCTCGAGGATGTTCTTGATGATGAGGGGGATGAGTTTCTCAGGGAAGTGATAGGGGCCATAGTTGTTGCTGCAGCGGGTGATGTTGACTGGCAAGCCATAGGTCTCGTGATAGGCCATGGTGATGAGGTCGGCACTGGTCTTGCTGGCCGAATAGGGCGAGCGTGGCGCCAGCGGAGTATCCTCGGTGAAGAAATGGCGACCATAGGTTTTAAGGTCAGTACGGCCCTCTATCACCTCGCGCACGTCGTCACTCACCTCGAGCGGCTGTGGCTCGTCGAAGTCCTTGCTCAGTGAGCCATAGACCTCATCGGTCGATATTTGAAGATATTTCTTTCCTGGTGCGAAGGTGTTGTGGCCCTGGGCATCCTTTCCTGTGAGCCACGCATCACGGGCACAATCGAGCATATTCTGGGTGCCCAGAATGTTGGTTTCGAGAAAAAGGCGCGGATTGGTGATGCTGCGGTCCACATGGCTCTCGGCGGCAAAATTGACGATATAGTCCACATCAAAGTCATGCATAATGCCTTGCACCAGTTCCCTGTCTCCCACATCGCCACGAATAAATGTCACATTGGAACGTTCAATTTCTGACTTGATGGAAGCGAGATTTCCGGCATAGGTCAAAGCGTCGAGGATGATAATCTCGATGTTATCGCCATACCTGTTGAGAATGTATTTCACAAAGTTTGAGCCAATAAAGCCAGCGGCTCCAGTCACGAGATAGGTCTTCATAAAGCAGTAACGGTTTTAATTTAATCTACAAAAGTAGTAATAATCTTCAAAAAGCACTATCTTTGTCAATAAAAAAAGAAACCAAATATCCAATGAGACGTTATCTTTCATCAATACTCTTGCTGCTGGTAGCCATCGGAATGCTGGCCCAGCCTATTGAGAACAAGGGCAAGAACCGCAAGAAAGTTGCAGTAGTATTGTGTGGCGGAGGAGCCATGGGAACCATCCACATTGGCGCCCTGAAGGTGCTGGAAGAGGCCGGCATCCCCATCGACATGGTAACCGGCACATCAATGGGCAGCATCATCGGCGGCATGTATGCCGTGGGCTATGATGCAGCGGACATTGAGGACATCGTCAACAGTATGGACTGGGGAGACATCCTGCGCGACCGCCTGTCGATGAGAAACCAGACACTGGCTGAACGTGAGAAACAGAATATTTACCTGTTTGACTATCGCCTGTTCCTGGATAAAAGCCAGGACACGCTGGCAGGAGGCTTCATCCGCGGCATCAACGTCGAGAAGACCTTGCGCCACTACCTGCGCCAACCCGAAGACATTGACTTTCTGAAACTGCCCCGCCCCTTTGGCTGTATCGCGACCGACCTGGTCACCGACAGCGAGGTGGTGCTTGACCACGGTTCGCTGGCCAAGTCCATCAGAGCCAGTATGGCTGTGCCCGGTGTTTTCGCACCTGTGAGAATGGATCCTTATATCCTCGTTGACGGCGGCACCAAGAACAATTTTCCTGCCGACCTGGCACGCAAAATGGGAGCCGACATCGTCATCGGCATCAGGACTGACCTGGGGCTGAACGATAAGTACTACTCCACATCTGACATTCTGGAACGTTCGGTTGGAGCCGACATCCACAACCGCAGCGACGAGAATGACAAGTATTGCGACCTCATCATCCGCGTCCCTGTGAGGGGCTATTCGGCGGCCCACTTCTACCGCTCAGCCATCAAGGAGCTGATTAAGCGTGGTGAAGAGGCGACAAGAGCCCTGATGGACTCCATCATGATACTGAAAGAAAAGGCAGGTGTGTCTGCCGACTACAGGCCCGAATACAGCATCATCAGCCTGAATGACATTGATCACACCAAGGCCGGCAAGCTAGTGAACGAGGAGAACGCCAAGAACTCCATCAAGGCGAGCGTCGGCCTGCGATATGACAATGAAGAGCTGGTGGCTGCCCAAATCGGTGCCACCTATTACTTCGGCAACAAGCTGGACAAGACACTCGACCTCACCCTCAGATTAGGCAAGCGCACCATGGGCCGCCTAGCTTGGAACATGATACCAAAGCCTCACCGCAAGATTGGATTATCTTATGAAATCTGGCACGAGAACATTGACATATATATGGGGAAGTATCGTTCAGATAATCTGAAGTTCGTTTATCAGAAAGCCAATGCCACACTGTTTTCGTTTGACGCACTCAACCTGAACGTTGACCTGGGTATTGCATGGGAGCACTATCACCACTATGATGTCTTGAACAACGCTTACAGCGTCAGCGAGTTCAGAAAAAACGAGCATTATTTCAACTACCATGTCCGCGCCCAGTACAACAGCGAGGACCACTGGTACTTCACTCACACGGGAATGCGAGCCGAAGCCCGATATGCTTACTATACCGACAACTTCGCCCAATGGAAAGGTCATGCAGGTTTCAGTGAGATGAGTGCCCGATGGCGCATGACCATGCCGCTGACTTCCACGACACATCTGCAGCCGATGATTTATGGACAGATGCTGTTTGGCAAGGACATTCCCGCCACTGCCATGAACATGATGGGCGGTAACCGCGGCGGTATTTATTTCGACCAGCAACTGCCATTCTCAGGCTTTGGGCATTGTCATGTCATGGAAAAAGATGTGCTTGTAGCAGGCGTCAAAGTGCAGCAACGCCTGTTCAAGGAGCACTACATCATGGTCAAGGGACACATTGCCGAACAAAACAACAAATTGGGTGACATCTTTAACGGTAAGCCCATCTGGGGCGCCCAAGTCGGCTATGCCTATAACAGTATTTTAGGCCCCCTGGGAGGCTCATTAAGTTGGAGTAATTTCACCAAGCAGGTCTCCATCTACATCAACTTGGGCTTCGAGTTCTAGCGTCATGGCGCTCAAACTACTGCCCTTAGAACCTGATTCCGGCCAGGACGGAAAAGTCTAGGAGGGAGTTGACAAGGCGACTATTCTTTGAGGCGTACCGGTGATGGTCGGCATAGCTTTGGAATCCCATAAAAAACTGCCTGTGGTTATACACAGCAGCCAAGCGTGCACGACAGTTGAGTGAGACGTTGCTGGATTTGTCGCCGGCATTGGGGAAATGATTATAGCGGTAGCCGATGTAGGGAGTGATGGTGAAGTTCAACAGCCAGTTACTGCTCAACACCCAGTTGTGGCCGTAGCCAAATAGCAAGCAGTAGTCGTTATAGAGAATGCGGGGCGCATCGGCTTGCGTCGGGAAGAAAGGACGCACATCTTCGGACAACTTCTCCACATCAATTTTCACGTCATAATGCTGGAGGCTGAAGCCAGCCAACCACGAGCCGGCACTGCGCTTCTGGTACTTGGAAAAACAGTAGGCGGCCGCTTGGGCATAGCGTCGGTTATTGAAGAAGTAGTAGGCCGTTAAGCCCATCGCCTTGCGGCTGACGCCCGACTGCCTGAGTTTGTGCCAGACATTACCTGCGTTCTTTATTCTATATGTTGCGTTGATATCGTTTTTGTTCTCCCAATAGTAAGCATCAGCAGCAAATCGGGCACAGGTGAACGAGAAATCGACCTTGTTGGAGACATTGTCGCCATGTATCAGGTTGCTCACGCCCAACGAATAGCCCACACTGACGGCCATAAACGAGAGCGTAATACCAATGTTGGACACCAGATTGCTGTTGATGATCTGGTTCACGTGCTTGACCGGATGGCCGATGTAAGAGTCCACCCAGTTGTTGCTTTTCAGGAAGAGCTTCCAGTTCTTGCCGGTGCCCACGACATAGTCGCTGTCATAGCTATTGAAGGCACGGTCGCCCCAAACATAGGTCCTATAGCAGAACATCACGAATTTGGGATAGCCCATCGTGCTGTCATTGAAGTCTACATGGCCGTGTTTGAGTGCCCGCCACCAGTAACCGCTGTTGCGGGTGGTGTCGTAGGGCTCGTTGAGTTTGTCGTCAATGCGCTGCTGGATACGTGCCTTGGCCCGCTGCAGGCGGCTCGTTTCTTGAATTGTGTCTTGAGTCGACGGAGCAAGTGTCAGCGGTTCCTGTCCCCAGGACAGCAACGTGGCAGCGAATAGAAGCGACAATATCAGAATACAACGTCTCATTCTTGGCTGCAAAGGTAATGAGAATTGTTGAAATTCGTTAGAAGTCGCTGAAGAAATTCGGGCGGATCAACAAGCCGATTCGCAAGCGACAGTGGTATTTGTTGTAGTCAAGCAGGTTCTCGCCGTAGCCGTCATAGAAGTGCAGCATCAGGTACTGATTATCTCTCTTGCTGAAGCGGAATCCCACATTTGAAGTGGACCCCAAAAGTTGGACAAAAAACTTTTGGGGTCCACTTCATTATGACACACCCTCATGTGTACATGAATAAAAAACAGTTTCTTAACAATCTCTATAGCTTCTGTGTACTAACTACACCTAAACTTTCATGCTGGTTGCAGCAAGCATGAAATCAGATGGGGTTGTTCTCGGCAAAGATGGCCATGCGCTCATCGAGGATGTCATACTGATGATCCTGGATGAACGAGGTGCACACACGCAGACCTTCCTGCCATGAGCCAGTAGTGGCCAAGCAGATGGCGCTCACGCCGTAGTACATAAGCTCGCGTGCCAACTGGCCACTGGTCATGTTACCGTAGCCAATTGTGAAGTAGAAACCGTCGGCGATGGGCTGGTCACCGTCCATGCCATAGACGATGCGGAAGCCGTGGCGCGTGAAAATCTCCTTCAGTTTGTGGGCGCGCTGACCATAGACAATGACGTCGTCACGGAAGTGATACTCACCATTGCTGGCGGCATCCATGATGGCTGCCAACGCATACTGGGCACTATGACTTGTTCCAGAAGACAGTGCATAAAGCGTGCGGGTAATGAACACCTTGCCGAAGGGCAGCCCGTCATAGCGGGCCGACAAATCAGGATAATGACGATGGAAAATCGTCGGGCTAATGCAGGTCATGGCGATGCGCTCTCCGGCATAGGAGAAAGCCTTGCTACCGCTGATGTGCATGATGTAGTTGTCGGTATACTTAGCTACACTGGGCTGGAAAGGCGGCTCAAAGGGCTTGCTGATGTCCAAACGGAAGTCCATGGCGAAATAGGCCAGGTCCTCAAGTACGATGACATCATACTTGGTAGCCAACTCGCCGATGTCCTTCAACTCCTCGTCAGTGAGGCAAATCCACGCGGGATTGTTGGGGTTGCTGTAAATCAGGCAGCACACGTCACCCTTGGACATGTATTCCTCAAGCTTGGCACGCAGTTTCTTGCCACGGAACTCGTAGATGTCGAATGTCTCATAGGGGACATCCTGAATTTCGAGCTGCAGTTTCTGCACGGGGAAGCCGGGATCAATAAACAGGGCTTTGTTTTTCTTCTTGTTGCTCTGGGTGATGGTGAGCAACGATGCGAAGGTGCCTTGCATCGAACCAACGGTGGGAATGCAGCACTCGGCAGGAATGTCAATGTCAATAAACGCCTTGATAAAGCGGGACGTGGCGTCCTTGATCATCGGCTCGCCAGGAAGCGCGGGATAGAGGCGAGCGCAACCGTTCTGCAGAGCCTTGATCTGTGCCTCAACACCAATCTTGGCAGCAGGCAGACCGGGAATACCCATCTCCATCTTGATGAATTCCTGTCCCGATTCGCGCTCGGCGCGTTCGGCGATGGCCTTCACCTCACGGATGGTGGCGTTGGCATAGTCGATGATGCCATACTCGTCAATCGCGCGGTCGATGATTTCGCGGCTAATGGGCGTGGGTTTCATCGCTGAGCCTCCTTTCCGATGGCAAGCGCCTTGAGGTTGGCGTCAACCACAGCATCGCCTTTGCGGCCAAAGACGCGGCGGATGGCGTTCTCCAACTTGTCATACTCGATGCCAAGAGCCTTTTGGGCAGCACCCAGCAGGATGACGTTGGCCGAACGGGGAATCTCATTGTCCTTAGCCAACTGCTCAATGTCAAGGGTGATGACGTTCTTCACCTTGGCCAAGTCGGCCATCACCGTATCGATTTCGGGATAGTTGGGGATGTTAACAAAGGGTTTGCTCGAAGTAATGATCCAGCCCTCCTTGCTCAGGAAAGGCAGATAGCGCAGTGCCTCCATCGGCTCCATCGAGATAATCACGTCGGCCGAGCCTTTAGCAATCAGGTCGCTGTGGATGGGGTTGCTGCTGATGCGCAGGTTGGACTGCACGTCACCGCCACGCTGCGACATGCCGTGTACCTCGGCCTGCTTGATATAAAGGTTCTCGTGCATGGCTGCTTCGCCAATCACGGTGGCGATGGAGAGGAT
>Ga0247609_10000154_pt1 | contig 98850 bp, 89 predicted proteins | sample 172DNAGHGlowgp2_FD_193487 | JGI IMG/M metagenome (GOLD analysis project Ga0247609, IMG submission 193487) | Sheep rumen microbial communities from Palmerston North, Manawatu-Wanganui, New Zealand - 1728 DNA GHGlow gp2 | ecosystem: Host-associated > Mammals > Digestive system > Stomach > Rumen ...
CTGGTGCAACTTGGTTTTGGACTGCTGTAGACTTCGTTTTCTTGTCTATAAGGGCTTCTTTCTTTAGTCCAAATACGGTATCTATCAGTTTGAAATTGTTCTCGTTGATGATTGTGAAGTCCTTTGAGATATATACATCAGCAATTCCGTAGCTGCCAACATGGTTTAGGGCTTCATCGACATCACTCTTACTGAACTTCATTAGATTCCTTGATAGGGTGGCAAAGGTGTGTCGAGCCTGATAAAACTCCAAATTGTTAATCTTTACAGCTTTTCCAATTTCTTTCAATCCAATGTTGATTGCACGATTAAGGCCTTTTTCATCTGCGAATCGCTTATAGAAATTGAATACCCGCTTTCCTGTTACGTCGCGCCATTTTTCGGCCATTCTCTTGATGAATGGATGAATCATAACTTCAATGTATGCGTCATCATTTCTACGATCCTTCGTCTTGGTGCGGTTATAGCAGATAGTATTTTTGACGAGCTTTTCTGCATTGTAGAAATCCGCAGAGTTCATTCCCATCAAGCAGAATGAAAGTAGGAAGCAGTCATGTGCCAATTCTGCACGTCCACCTTTGGATGCTTTGAAATTTGCAATTTTCAAGAAATCCTCCAAACTTAAAGCTCTAGCACCACCTTTCTTCAGCACTTGTTTGGGAGCTCTGTAACGCATGAAGGGGTCGTCTTTTATGACGACGGACTCATCTGTGTTATATTCTAACATGGCTTCGCGATAAACGTGTCGCATCTGGCCAAGATAGAGTGACTGAGCACGGGGACGATCCCCCAAATATGCTTCGAAGTCTTTGAGAAATCTAACCGTGATTTCAGGGAATATTAGATTCCTTGAACCTAAGAATGCTTCAAGTGTATTGAGCATACACCTGTAGTTCTTTGCTCCCTTTATTTTAGCACTTTCAAGCCATTTTTCCGCGAATGCAAAGAACTCCAATTCGTTTTCTTTCTGTTTTCTGGATATTCTTGCTGCAACTGTCTTCGCATCAGCGGATGACTTGGTGGTGGCACCAGTTTCCAGGGCGTTAATATTCTCTAGAAGCTCCTTTTTCAACTTCTCTATCAACTGTGCTTTCTCCAAGCACTTAATCTTTTTGGTCTTAGGCGTAAACTCGGACTCGCTTAGGACTACGCCTGTCTTAATCCTCTTAGCCGTTTTTCCCTGATTTACTCTCAGGTAGACCTTTCGTGTCTTTTTGGAAGTTTCCTTTCCAAACTCAATTGCAATTGTTGCCATACTCTTAACTGTTTTAACTGTTAAACAATAAACAACTCTTGCGTCAATTCGTAACGTCATCAGCGACGTAAGCCTTCTTTTGCGTCTTTTTCTTTATTTTTGCGCCAATTTTGCGCCAATCTTTGTTATTAGCGCTGCTTCATAACGTCATCAACGACGTTGGTTTGTTGTGGCGTGTTTTTCCTTCTAATAATCACGCCATTTCTGCGCCAATTTTTGCGCCAATTTTGCGCCAATTTTTGTATTTTGCGTCATTTTTGCGCCAATTTTGCGCCAATTTTCGTTTCAAATTTGGAACTGAGAACCAAAAATGGAAATCAAATTCCTGCCTATGAAAAACCGGAAATCCTGCTGATTTACAGGGATTTCCGGCATTTTCGGTGTTTAACCTTCTTGGGTGCCCGGACGGACTCGAACCGTCGACATTCAGAACCACAATCTGACGCTCTAACCAACTGAACTACGGGCACCATTTTAATGAACGATTGCGCCACCTTTTGGGTTTTGCGGGTGCAAAGGTAGTCATTTTCTTTGGAACTGCCAAATATTTGGCCGACTTTTTGCGAAAAACTTTATATGACAGTTCTTTTTGTGACATTTGACGCCTTCCAAATGCCTATTTTGGTATTCTTATTTTTTTATTATTTCTCCGCTATGCGGTATAACTTACTGTGAATCAGTGAAATGGTGGCGGAGGAATTTTGGGTAGTTCCTTTCGCGGGTGCTTGTTGTGGAGAAATGGCACACTTCACTATGCACGTAGGTATTCCAGTTATAGACGAGCGGTCTTTGTAGTGCTAGGATGTTTGCCAATGACGCAGGTAGGGTGATAGAGAGGTACACTTCTCCTATCTGCCACTTATGTTGCAAGATGCTACCACTTATGTCGCAAGACGCTACGACATAAGTGGTATGTGTCTGGAGCTTAAGTCGCAGATTAGCGAGGTGGCGCCTTGGCAATAGGAAGGATAAGTCTCGATAGCGGGTGTGGGCGTATCAACACAAAAGATAGTATTAAAGGAGCAATACGCTCAACGTAGTCCGAAAGACCCATTATATGGCAGGTTTTATGTGGGAAATAATATGTACAAAAATCCTCCGCCATCATCTTTTTGATTATCAGGTGGTTATATGCGATAGCGGAGGATTTTTTAGTTTTGGAAAATCATTGAGATTTGTTTCATTCTTAACAAGAGCGGCATCCTCCTTTGGCAAATGAGGTAAAAAATGCCCGAAAATGTGATTTATCTTCGCGATTTATGCCCGAAAATGTGATTTTATGCGTATATTTGTGGCCGAAAATGTGATATGAATATGAAGCAAGGAAAGAGGGCTGTCGTGGTGGGTGCCTCGTCGGGTATTGGTCTCGAAGTGGCGAAACAGCTGATGAGTGAAGGCTGGACGGTGGGTGTTGCAGCCAGACGGGTGCAGCTGCTACAGGACTTGGGGGCTGCGGCTATGGAGTGCATCGACGTGACGAAGGATGATGCGACTGAAGGCCTGCAGCGGCTCATCAGAAAACTGGGCGGCATGGATCTCTACTTCCATGCTTCCGGCATCGGCAAGCAGAACCGTGAACTGGCTGCGGACATAGAATTAGCGACAGTCGAGACGAACGGTATTGGCTTTACGAGGATGATTGGCGAGGCATACCGATACTTCGCCAAGCAAGGAAGCGGTCATATCGCTGCCATCACCTCGATAGCAGGAACGAAAGGACTTGGCACGGCACCGTCTTATTCGGCCACGAAAGCCTTGCAGAACGTGTATCTGCAGGCTCTGGAGCAACAGGCTCGAAGCCGTGGGTTGGACATCCACTTTACTGACATCCGGCCTGGATTTGTAGATACGGCTCTGCTTTCAGGCGATTTTCACTATCCGATGATGTTGCGTCCTGAGAAGGTGGCACGGGAGATTGTCATTGCCATCAACCACCGTCGGCATATCTGGGTCATCGATTGGAAATATCGTATTCTGACTGCCCTCTGGCGAAGAATTCCACGGTGGATTTGGAGAAGAATTAAATTGTAAAGATGGAAACCTGCTCTGATAAAAGGAAGATATGAAGATAGTAATACTTGACGGCTATACTGCTAACCCTGGCGACCTGTCGTGGAAACCGTCACGGGGCGACAATCCGTTGCTACGGTGTGAGAACGCTTTCGTCACTCCCCATATTGCATGGGCCACCAAGGAGGCAAGGTCGCGTCTGATTGAAGTGGCTATCAACAACGTGAAGGCTTATGTGAACAAGCATCCTCAGAATGTAATATGCGATGGCATCAAATGAAAACTCTACTGACAATCTTAACAACTGTGATGATGATGAATATGTGTAACGGACAGACGAACAGGGTGCCGGTGGTAAGACCGGCGACACAAGCGAACCGCTTCTACACGGGCGATGCAAGGGAACTGAGCGAGGAGGTGGACAGTCTGCTGGCGCTGCATCGTGGCGAGAGGGAGTATAATAATGTGGCGGCACTGATAGTGCCTCATGCGGGCTATTATTTCTCGGGCAATGTGGCGGCAGCGGCGTATATGTCGGTGCCGAGGGATAAGCAGTATAAGCGGATATTCTTGTTGGGGCCAAGTCACCACGAATGGCTCGACGGGGCTTCGGTGAATACGGAGGCAGACTATTACGCCACGCCGTTGGGACAGGTGAAGGTGGATCATGATGTGGCAGTGGCGTTGACAGAGGCTGACAGCGTATTTCGTTATCAGCCGAAAGCGCACGACAGAGAGCATTGTCTGGAGGTGCAGCTGCCATTTCTGCAAAGGAGGTTTGGGGATGGGAAATCCATTCAAACGAGCGAGGATGCTGTGCCGCCCATCGTGCCGATTATCATTTCCACGAATGACTTCCAGAAGCTGAAACGGATAGCGGAGACACTAAAACCGTATCTGACGGAGGAAAATCTGTTTGTGGTCAGCAGCGACTTCTCGCACTATCCGAAGTACGAGGATGCCCGCAAGGTGGACGCTCGGACTGGAAAGGCTGTAGAGAGTGGCGACGTGGAGCAGTTTATCGCTGCGCTGGAAGAGAATGCAAGTAGTGGTGTGCCTGGTCTGGCTACGAGTGCCTGTGGTGAACTGGCCATTGCTACAATGCTGATGATGATAGACGGCACATACGAGGTGAAGCACCTGATGTATCAGAACTCTGGGGATGCCGAGGAGTCGGATCACAACAGGGTGGTTGGCTATCATGCGTTTGCCATCGTTCGCATGGCATCAGCTGAATTTATGCTGACGGATAATGAGAAACGGGCATTGAAGGAGATTGCGCTCATGAGTATAAAGGATTCGCTGAACGGCAAGCCGATTTCAGCGCATCCATCCCTAACGGCTACACTACGGCAGAAGTGCGGAGCATTTGTTTCGCTGCATAAGCATGGACGGCTACGTGGCTGCATCGGACATTTCGGCGAAGATGTGCCTCTGCATGAGATAGTGGCAGAGATGGCTCGTGCGGCTGCTTTTGAAGACCCGCGATTCATGCCTGTGACTGCCGATGAACTCTCGGACATCTATATTGAGATTTCGGTGCTTACGCCTATGCGCCGCATTCAGAGCCTGGACGAGTTTGAACTGCATCAGCATGGTATCTTTATCCGTAAGGGTTATCGCAGCGGAACCTATTTGCCGCAGGTTGCCGATGAGGTGAACTGGACGAAGGAAGAGTTCGTCTCGCATTGTGCTCAGGACAAGGCGGGCATCGGATGGGATGGCTGGAAGGATGCGGAGTTGTATGTGTACGAGGCGATCGTGTTCTAAATGAAGAATGAAGAGTGAAGAATGAAGAATTTGCTACCGCTATAGATGATGCTCGAATGTAGATATTATAGGTCATTGGAGGATGGCAGGGTAGAGTGCCTGCTCTGTCCGCATCATTGCCATATCAGCGAGGGCAAGACGGGCATCTGCCGGAGTAGGCGCAATCAGGGTGGCGTGCTCGTCAGCGAGGTGTACGGACGGCCTTGTTCGCTGGCTATTGACCCCATCGAGAAGAAGCCGCTCTACCACTTTCATCCTGGCACCAAGTGCCTCTCCATCGCCTGTACGGGCTGCAACTTCCGCTGCCTGAACTGTCAGAACCATGAGATTTCGCAGGTCTCGCCATCAGAGGTCGGACATTATGATCTCTCGCCCGAAGCCATTATTGAACTCTGTATAGAACACCATTGCCCAGGCATCGCCTACACCTACACGGAGCCGTTGACTTACCTTGAATACATCACAGACACGGCTCGGCTGGCACATGAAGCTGGACTATGGAACATCCTCGTCACAGCGGGCTATGTCTGTCAGGAACCATTGAAAGACCTGCTGCCATACCTTGATGCTGCCAACATCGACCTGAAATCATTCTCCGATGACATCTACATGAAGGTCAGCGGTGGTCATCTGCAGCTCGTGCTTGACACCATCCTCGCCATGCGCGATGCAGGCGTATGGATAGAACTGACGAATCTCGTCATTCCTGGCATCAACGACGATATGCAGATGATTCGCCAGATGTGCCAGTGGATAGCAAGCCACGGCCTTGCTGACAATCCCCTGCATTTCAGCCGTTTCTTCCCTCGCTTCAAGATGCAGGACATTCCTCCGACTCCCGTCCACACACTGAAGGAAGCCAGGCGAATCGCCATCGAAGAAGGCATCAAGCATGTGTATCTGGGTAATGTATAGCACAATACTCTAACACACAAATACAATAATATGACAATATGAAAATACTCTAATACATCAAACAGGCGGTGTTATATCTTGTCGAGTGCCTGTCGAATATCAGCAAGGATGTCGTCGATGTCTTCGATGCCTACGGAGAGACGGATGAGGTAACACTTTGAGGCAAAAAGGGGATTTCTTAGGCTGCTTTTATTCAAAAGCTGGTCCTCACCGCTTTTTTCTTCAAAAAAGTTTGGCTATTTCAATTTAAAGCAGTACCTTTGCACCACCAGAACCCGCCAAGCCTCTCAACGATGCTCAAATGTGCGGGTCGTTTTATTTTTATACAATGAGTAACAGAATTCCATTCCATGCTCACACGGGTCTGTCCCCCCTCTATGTTATGATTTTCGTTTGAGACAAAAAGCCAATGGAACAGCGATTCAATAAGTCTGACTGCGGCATCGACCTGCAGACGCTGCACGAGTTTTGCCAGCGGGAGGGCAAGATGATTGACTACCGCAAGGGCGAGCAGTTTGAGCACGAGGGCGACCCGGCTCGGTGGTTTGCATACGTGGAGCACGGATGCTTCAAATATGTGACGCGGGGCCTGAGCGACGGGCGCGACCACCTCACGTGGTTCTCTTTTGAGGGCGAGTTCGTGGCCGACTGCCCGAGTTTTCTGTCTGGCCAACCCTCGCAGGCTACCATCGAGGCCATGATGCCCAGCCGTGTGTGGAGGGTCAGCAGTGAGGAACTGATACACTTCTTCCAACGGAACATCAAGAACATGGAACTGCGCGCCCTTGCCTCCGAGCACATACTCAGCCAGTACAAGGCACGTTATCTGGACTTCCACTGCGCCACGCCCAGCGAGCGCTACGACCAGTTGCTCCGTCGCTGTCCCGGCATCGTGCAGCATCTGCCGCTCAACGCCATCGCCTCGTTCCTCAACGTCACGCCGCAGATGCTCTCCCGCATCCGCAAAGCCGCCTTATTCACGTAAAAACTCTGAAACAAGTTTCATATTTTCACCCTCGGCGACCACTTTTTGGGTCTCGCCGAGGCTTTTTCGCATGGTTTTCCGTAACTTCGCGACGCAAATCGTATAAAAAAGATTATTAGATTCACATGTTAGAACCGGTATTCATTACTTTAGTAGTAATCTTTGTCGTCTATCTTTTGTATCAAAGGAAGAAGCGGAAGGAGCAGCAGATGGGGGAGGAATTGGACGACCTCATCAAAGCCAACGACTGGCAGGGGGTCAGCCGTATATTGCGCAAACAACTTATCATCTGGGGACTCCTCGCTGTCATAGCAACGGCTATTGGAATTATATCGTTTATACAAGGAAAACCGAGATTTGGGATATCATTAGGAGCGGCATTTTTCATTTGGCGTGTTATCCAACTGGCACGGCTTTATCGCACTTCACAAGACAACGAACGATGGCTTCAAGAGGAAGCGGAAGGGCAACAAACAATTGAAGAACAGATAGCCCGTATACAGGCGATGTTGAGTGGATGCAACGTCACTCGCGTTAGAGACGGAATCACACCAGAAGCCTTGATGGAGATGTGGAAGGAGACCCGTGAGTGTGGAAAGCGGGAGGGATTCTGTCCTGTCCTACTGCTGGTAGATAGCAATTTCGTGGAAAGCATGGACGATGATACCGTTGAGGATAGAGAACGCTTCAGACAATGGCAGTACCAGATGCTCAACGCTCCTGTGGCTGACGGTCATACCCTGCTGAAAGAACGTTTTGAGAGTCTGAAATCAGATTATGAAACAGATTGCGACTGGCAAACAGACATTGTAGGTACTGCGCAGACCTGCGAGGCGGTGAACGACTTCTCCTCTTTTGATGGTCATTTCCTACTTGCCGAGATTCCTGTCAATGAGCCGTGGCAGATATTCGCCTACTTTCCATTTGCCGGTTGGAACGACTGCCCGTCGGCAGAAGAGCACATGGCCGTAGCCAAATATTGGTATGAGAAATACGGAGCCGTGGTGGCCTGCATGACGACTGACACCATAGCATACCATGTGCCGAAGCCTGTCAATGCAGATGATGCTATGACACTGGCCGAGGAACAATTCGCGTATAGCGAAGACGTCCTGCAAGACTACGGCAACCTTTCTACACTTGCAGAGATGGATAAACAATCTTCTATTTGGAGCATCTGGTGGGATTAGCGGAGTTAAAATCGGGAGCTATGGCAAAAAGAGTTTCGACTATAATAATCTTTATCGTGGTGGTCCTGTTGACCTCCGCACAAACAACTCAATTTATGAAAGAAGACAATCAAGAAACGATTCCGCAGTATTCTTACACAGAAAAGGAATTGGAAAAAGTCTCGGCTTATATTGAACGACAGTACGGAGACTATGAGGAGGTGATGCACGAGATGGTGTCACCTGACATCCACTGTGACATTGTGCTCGTATCGCCGACAGATTTGTCACCCTATTACAAGTTAGTCACGATGGGAGCCGGGGCGTATAAGATGAATATCCCCAAAGAGTTGAAATCGACCATCTGTGACCGAGCCGAATATGTCATCTTCCTGCCCAAAGACTGGAATATCATCGGTGTAGACAATGAAGAAAACTGGTGGCCCATGAGGATGTTGAAAAGTGCAGCCCGGCTCACCGTGGATACTGATGATTATCTCTGTATTACACATTCTGTTCAGGTAGAAGAAGATGGAAGCCCGGTCGCGAAGAACACCCAGTTCAACTCCTTCGTGCTTATGCCCTCCATCGGCAAGGAAGGACAGGTGGTAGAACCGCTCAAATTGAGTCTGTTCGGAAAGAAGGTGGCGTTTTACCAATTGTTCCCATTATACCCGGAAGAGTTGAAGTTCAAACTGGAACATGGTTTTGACGAACTGGTCGAATTGTTCCAGGAGGAGTCGATGGTCGTTAATACCCATCGCAAGAATTATTGCAAGGAATGAGTAGGCTGACGAGATAAATCGGGATTTACTATATGGATGATAATGCCATTGTTTATCTACTTTCTTTTGTTGGGGTAGTGTTGATATTCATTGAGTGGCTTCGTATTAGCCGTAAAAGGAGTATTCTAAGTATGATAATATTTTTGTCATATTCAGCTCCCCTTTATTATCTGATGATCTTTAAAGGACATGGAGGCGCCGCATTTACATGGTGGTTCTATTTAGTATTGTTCACATCTATTCATGTGATAATATTGCTGCTTAGATTTTTACGATTCTTTTTTAAGAGATATTTATGAGAGGTGACACACTGTATAAATTAATAAAATTTCTGCTTAATGGAGCGGTACAGGAAATATCAATGTGCGACCAGCCTTGTTGGTCTGAAACGTGTTAAGGCTCATTTTACCGCAAGCCAATCACTGGTTCCGCTTCTATGGAAACGAGACAAAGGACAGTGGCAATAACAACGAAGAATAATACGTTATAAAAATATGAAGATGAAGTTTTATTTATATCTCTCACTGATACTTTGTTGTTCATGTACTATGAATGAAGATAAAAAAGAGATGTTGGGAGATGATTATAGACTCTATAAAGCAACCGCTGCTTGGGAATTGGCCCAAGCTGTGCAAGAGGAGGACACTACAAAAATTCAAAAAATCATAGTAGATGAACATATTCCTGTTGACTTTAGGGAGCCTAAATATAGTCAAACACTTTTGATGTTGGCAGTGAGAACAAATAAAGAGTTGTCCGTAAAGAAATTATTAGAATTGGGAGCAGATCCCAATGCACATGACGATTCTACAAAATATCTTGGAGAAAATGCTGTGATAATAGCATCTCGTTTTACTCGTCCGTCAAATACAATACTAAAATCATTATTAGAGTTTGGTGGAAATCCAAATGCTACAACATGTGGTGTACAGAAAAATAATGAAGGTAATATTGTTCCTATCAGAATGTTTGCATTAAGTTATGCAGTTGGTGTGTCATTTGACAAAGTCAAATTATTGGTTGATGCTGGTGCTAACATAGATTATTCAACATCTACACACGAAACGGCATTGGAGAGCTGTATGATACATGACAGAATGGACATCATGCTGTATTTATTGCAAAAAGGAGCAAATATTCATACTGAATTTTATGAAGTAGATTTTAATCGCCCTAATTATCCCACATTCATTGTCAACATTTTATATAAATTACGCAAATGTGTATATCCGTTAAATTCTAAGGAATTTCAAGAAAAGATGAAAGTTGTTGAGTTTTTAAAGAATAACGGTTTAGATTATAGGAATTCTCCCATTCCTCCTGAATCTATAGAAATCATCAAAAACGATATGAAATTTTCATCCGAGGAAGATTTTGAACATTATCTACAATTCTATTAGTGATTCACCCCACCTCTGATATTATAGGCATAGTTAGCAAATCTTTCTCTGTCTGACAAGGGGAAGGCAAGCGTAATTTTTAGAAAACAAATAGAAGTCATAAACATGAAAAAAAATAGCATTTTTTCCATAGTTAGAAATGGACTATATGAGCAATATTTGAAATTGATAACAAACATTGATGTTAATTGTCAAAATGAGTATGGACAAAACCTCCTACAGGAAGCGATAGTATCTAACATGGATGAAATCGCTATTGATTTGGTGAAGAAAAAAATCAACGTTAATCACCAAGATGGTAAAGGACTGTCTCCATTACACTATTGTGCACAGTATTGTAATATTCGTATTGCAAAGTTACTACTAAAGAACAATGCAAATGTAAATATTAGCGACTCATATGGAAACAATCCATTGTGGACTGCAGTGTTTAGTGCGCGTGGCAATTATCAGATGGTAAAATTATTTGTAAAATATGGTGCTGATGCATACAATAAAAATAAAGCCAGTCGATCACCTATTGATTTTGCAGAACAAATTGAAGATTCTGATATGGTAAAAATTCTTTTGAATGAAGGATAATCAGTGAACACTAATTCCCGACTATAAGCAGGCTTATCGTGCTATCATGATGTTCAAGGATGAATTCCAGCTCGACTTTATCAATGTGGAAGAACTGGGGATGCGCGAAGAGGAAGTGGACGAAAGGGCCATTGAAAACAAAAAACAATATTGTCATGAAATTAGTTCCAGCTATATTCTCTATTTGTCTTATTCTGACGGCATCATGCCGTCAGAATAAGACATTTCACAGTATTGATTCATTCCAAGGCTCTCGCGTTTGGGCACTTGCAAAACTTGTTCAATCCGAAGATACTGTGAAAATGAGTGAATTTGTAAATTCAAATCCGTCAATTGATATAGATGAAGTGGATTCTAAATATCATAAAAATTTACTTATATGGTCTATATTTAATGGGCATTATAAATCCACTGAAGCTTTGTTGCGCTTAGGTGCGAATCCTAATTTTACTGCTTTTGATGGAACAACCCCTCTAATTTATGCCTCCAAGTATCTAACCTCAAATTATAAAACTGATATTAGATATATTGCTGCACTTCTACAATTTGGAGCAGATCCCAATAGAATAACTACGGATTCTGTTATGGGATTGGAAAGAGATGCTCTAAATGCAGCAGCAGTAACATCTATTGAATATGTAAAATATCTAATTGAAAAAGGTAATGCCGATCCATTTATGTCGGTGAACCATATATCACCTATTGAACAGGCAGTAATTCAAAACAAGTTAGAGATAGTTGACTATTTAATATCATCGTCAAATGTATCGTTACATATCCCGTCAGGAACATATGGTGGCGGAAAGACAGTATACAACATCTTAAACGACAAAGAATATCCTTCTGGCAGTCATCTATATTTATTACAGCAAAAAATCCTCACCTCTCAATGACTGATATCTGAGTTTTTAGTGAATATACATAATATGTCTTTTTAACTTAAAATAAAAAAATGCAGAAAAACTTGAATAAGACAATTTCTCAATTACTTCATCATGAGTGGGTGGGTCCTACTCCCACTCATGATGATTCCTTCATCCAGCAAAATTTGTATCGATTATACCATACTATTGTTGCTGATCTTGACATTGAAGATGTAAGATTTCTTATCAATCAAGAAATCTTGCTCGATGATATGATGCCTATAGCTTTGGGATATCTCAGAATGAATATTCTTGCAGAAGGAGATTTTTATGAAGGAGATTTGCTGAATGCAGTATTAAGTGTTAGTAATATTTTCTGGGAGAACCATTTGGAATTAAAAATGTCATTAAAAAACATTATTAACGAGAATCTCGGCGTTATTGAATCATCTGACATTCCAAGAAAAGTTATTAGAAATACCGAAAACTTTTTGTTTGATTCGTAATGCCTGAAGTAAGTGACCGTCAGCCACCTTCTCGCACGAATCATACTACGACACCAGTTTACACAAATCAAAATCCTTGATATGAAAATTACTTTGGTCATGTTCAGCGTTCTATTTCTACTATGCAGTTGTAGATATGAATCCCAAATGATTGATAGCGGAAATGCTATAGTAAAACAGATAGACTCTTATGTAGATTCCGTCGGGACTGTTCCTATGTCTCTTACAGATATTGGAATTACCATAATAGACGAGGGCAACCCTCCTTTTTATTATCAACGGATAGATTCCGTCCACTATACTCTGTCTTTCAGTAACGGAGTTGGTGAGTCAAAGATATACTATTCTGATTCACAAAAATGGGAGGATTTTCCACGAACTATAGACATAGAAGAACATGAAGATTAAAACATTATTTAAGATAATTTTTTGCGCAGGATTAATTTTAACTGTTGTTTTGTATCTATGCCATTTATATGGTAACCATATAGAAAGAACACAGGAACCTATTGTTGATTATATATATAATGGATTTAAGGAAAAAAGTAACTATAAGAGTTCAAATAAAATTTTTATAACCTATAAATCAAAACAATATACATTACATACGGGAGACCGAATCTTGGACAAAATAAAATCTGGAGATTTCCCTAAATTATACTATTCTTCAGAAACTGATTATCTTTTTTTTGAAGGAGATTACCTACCTGTGGGTTATGCCAAAGCTGCTTTGTTGTTCACCATTATCTTTACAATTATTGGTACTCTAATATGGAGAAAAGAACTTAATAATGATATTCGCACAATGTAAAAAAAGTCAAGAGCAACATGACGACATCCATTTATGTCATGGGCGACCGTAGTACCGAGGTGAGCCATCCTGCAAGCGGAGTCATCTGCTTTACATACGAAGGCGTGAGCAACGTGCCAGCGTGGTCAACGGTGCATCAGTGCTACAAAGCGACAAGGTAGGCGGACAGATGGCGCATACCTACACCTATGACAACCTCTAGCGTCTGGCCACGGCTACAGGCACCTACACGGGAGTCGACAGCAAGGGCACGGGCTACATCCTCGCCATGGGTTGCGACAACATGCACCGCATCACTTCCAAGAGCCAGCACCTGACCCAGCAGAACCTGCAGTTCAACGGTACGCTCAATGTTGGCTACGACCTGTCATACACCTACGGGACGGATGAGGGGAAGAAATTCCAGCTCGCCGACGTGACCGACGTGAACTACCGCACGGAGGAGACTCCCGGTGAGGATGCGAATGTCAAGAACAGCCATGCCTATGAGTATGATGCCAACGGCAACCTCATATACGTCAATACTTCACGTGAGAAAAAGGACGGTGAGAACGACGAGAAGGCCGGTTAGCGCAAATTGCGCTGGGACGAGGAGAACCGCCTGCTGTCAGGATTCGTAACCAACTATTGGCATGATGCCGACGGCGAGCGCACGGTGAAGACCAGCGGTGAGGGCGAGCAGGTCTATGTCAACTCGGAGTTTGCCGGTGGGCGGACTAATACCGCAAAGTTCTCGCTGTATGTGTCGCCCTATCTCGACATCCCTTGTTGGAACTTCTGTATTCGTCCATCATATCTGCCATCGGCAATGTCGTGGACTTCATGGTCGGCACGTCTCAGTTCGGTGGCGTTGAACCTGCCCAAGGTGCTTGCCAACCAGACGAACCAATTAGCCACCTGCTTCAAAGTGGCACTGGAAAGGTCGGCAAACATCTTCAGGTATTGTTTGATGGCGTATGACTCGTTGTCCCAGAAAATATCGCCATGCTTGCCACCACGACCGCCGAAGCCGTTGTAGAACTCTGTATAATACGACAATATGAAAATACTCTAATACATCAAACAGACGGTGTTATATCTTGTCGAGTGCCTGTCGGATGTCTGCCAGGATGTCGTCGATGTCTTCGATGCCTACGGAGAGACGGATGAGGTCGGGGGCGACTCCTGCCTCGCGAAGCTGTTGGTCGCTCAGTTGGCGATGGGTGTGGCTTGCGGGATGTAGCACGCAGGTGCGGGCATCAGCGACGTGTGTGACGATAGCTATCATGCGCAGAGAGTCCATGAACTGAACGGCGGTCTGGCGCGTTCCTTTGAGTCCGAAGGCGATGACACCGCAAGAGCCGTTAGGCATATATTTCTGTGCCAGCGCATAATTCTTGTCGGAGGGCAGGCCGCAATAATTCACCCAAGCTATCCGACTGTCACTCGCCAGGAACTCAGCAACACGCTGGGCGTTCTTGCAATGTTGCGCCATGCGAAGATGAAGCGTCTCTAGTCCGATGTTGAGCAAGAAGGAGTTTTGAGGGGCAGGTATAGAACCGAGGTCGCGCATGAGTTGTGCGACGAGTTTGGTACAATATGCCATCTTGCCGAAGCGCTTAGTGTATGTGAGTCCGTGATACGATGCATCAGGTGTTGTGAGACCAGGGAACTTGTCGGCATGTGCATCCCAGTCGAAGTTGCCGCTATCGACAACACAGCCGCCGACCTGTGTGGCGTGTCCATCCATATACTTTGTTGTGGAGTGAGTTACGATGTCGGCTCCCCACTCGAAAGGTCTGCAGTTGACGGGGGTGGGGAAGGTGTTGTCGACAATGAGGGGTACGCCATGTTTGTGTGCTATGCGTGCAAACTTCTCGATGTCGAGAATCTGACAACCAGGATTGGAGATGGTCTCTCCAAACAGAGCTTTAGTGTTGGGGCGGAAGGCACGTTCGATTTCTTCCTCACTGGCTTCCTGAGAGATGAAGGTGCATTCGATGCCGAGTTTCTTCAGCGTAACCCCAAAGAGGTTGTAAGTGCCGCCATAGATCTCGTTTGAAGTGATGAAATGGTCGCCTGCCTCGCAGATATTGAAGATGGCATAGAAGTTAGCTGCCTGACCAGAAGAGGTGAGTACGGCACCCACGCCTCCTTCGAGAGCTGCTATCTTAGCGGCTACGGCATCGTTGGTTGGATTCTGCAGTCGTGTATAGAAATAGCCTTCCTTCTTCAGGTCGAAGAGGTCAGCCATCTCTTCTGTATTATCGTACTTGAATGTGGTGCTTTGGAAGACAGGGAGCACGCGTGGTTCACCGTTTTTTGGTTGCCATCCTGCCTGAACGCAGAGGGTGGCGGTCTTCATTTTCTGAGTCATAATCAAATTTTGTTTAATTATCTGTTGTGTTGTATTTTGCTATGAAATCGTCTTCAGAGATGATAGCGATGCCGAGTTCTTTGGCTTTTTTGTTCTTTCCAGAGGTTGAGTTGACATCATTATTTATAAGGTATGATGTGGATGCGCTGACTGCTGATGCGACTTTTCCGCCCTGCGACTCGATGTACGCTTTGAGTTCGTTACGATTTTTGTAATGGTGTACATCGCCCGTGATGACGAAAGTCAGTCCCTCACAGCGGTTACCCGTTGGTGCGAGCTGCGCTGAGGTGACTTCAATCTTGCTCAGCAGGTTGCTGTAACGCTCCCAATTACGGGCATCGCGAAACCAGTTGACGAACTGTGCTGACTTCTCCGGTCCGATGCCATTGACGTGGGCAAAGACCTCCTGCGGCTCGGCCTGAGGCGTGAAGAGGTCAGTGCTTTGTCGGGTAGCTTCATTGACGAGGTCGTCCAAGGAATATGCCGACAGCAGGCGTTTGCAGACATCGATGCCGCAAAGCGGGATGTTGAGTGCGTAGAGCAAGCGGTGAGCCTCCACCTGACGGCTTTTGTCAATGGAACGCATAATGTTGGATGCCGACTTCTCGCCAAAGCCCTCCATACGTGACAATTCATGGATGTGCTGGCGCAACTCGTAAATGTCGGCATACTCAGAGACCCATCCTAAGTTGATGAATTTCGAGAGTGTCTGTTCAGAGATGCCGTCGATGTTCATGCCTTCCTTACTGACGAAGCGTGCAAACTTGCGCAGTTGCTTGGCAGGGCACTCGCTGTTGGTACAGTGCAGTGTTTTGGTTGTGCTGATGTCGCTGGTTTTTACCACAGCAGGAGCATGACAGACGGGGCATCTGTCAGGAATGACGAACGTTCCGATGGATTCGGCTACGGCAATCACCTTAGGAATAATCTTGTTAGCCTTGATGACGCTGATGCGTGTACCAGGACCGCCAATGCCCAGTCGCAGACATTCGCTGATGTTACACAGCGAAGCACGCTTGACAGTGGTACCCTCCAACTCGACTGGCTGGAAGACGGCGACAGGCGAAATGGTGCTGGCGGCACAGGACCATTCTATCTCTTGCAGCACGGTGTCGGCAGACTCGTCCTGCCATTTGAATGCCAATCCTGCTCGCGTTGCATGATGACCTGTGACGGAACCAGTCTGGGCGTATTCAGTATCATCATAACATATCACAAGACCATCAACGGGGAAGGGATTCTGTTTGGTTGTGACTTTCTGGGTAAACGCAGCCAGACCGTTTTCTACAGCTTCCAGTGTGGGGTGTTCCAGAAAAAGTCGCTCGACGGTGTTGAAACCTTGTTGGTCGAGCCACGACATGCGGTTGCCCCAGCGCTGCATTGAGGTGAGCGATGATTCGTGAGCAGTGAGCAGAGTCTCGTCTATATATACTAAGGTAAAGGGTATCCACTGAATATGGCGCTGTCGTACCTCGTCAACGTCTTTCAGAGTTAGCGAACCCGAAGCCAAGTTGCGCGGATTTGCATAGTCTTCGCCGCTCTCCATGAGGAAGCGTTCGAAGTCTTCGTACGAGATGACAGCCTCGCCACGAATGACGAGATGTCCCGAGAAGCCGATTTCCTGTGGTATTCCTTTGATGGCTTTCGAGAGGTGTGTAATGTTGGTTCCGATATGCCCATTTCCACGTGTGACAACCTTCTGTAAGTGTCCGTTGTCATAAGTAACAACGAGAGTCAGTCCGTCCAGTTTCCATGACAGCCAGATGGGGCGATCTTCTGCCCACTTCACGAGTTCGGAAGTCTGTTTGGTTTTAGCCAGCGAGAGCGCTGCAAATTCGTGCTCCTCCTTCTGACCGCTGATGGTATCTTCAGAAACACGTTGCGTAGGCGAGTCGGGTAGGGTGGTGCCCGTCTCTTCTTCCAAGTGGCGCAACTCGTCAAAACGCGCATCCCATTCGTAGTCGGTCATGCGTTCTGACCGTCCGTTATAGTATTCGTTGCTGGCAGCATTCAGCTCGCTGATGAGCTGTTGCATCCGTTGTGTTTTTTCGTCTGCCATGTGTTTCTTTTTGTTTTTGCGAACGCAAAGGTACGGAAAAAATTTGGAAATTGAAAAAATTATGCTTACTTTTGTACCGAGAATTTAATTAAAACGGAAAACTGATGCAAAAACTGTTCTTTGAACTCATACGTGTAGCATTAGGACAACTGGATTGTGTAGATCGTGCTCCGCTGACTGAAGAGTGGCCGGAACTATACCGTTTGTCGAAAGAACACGGCATTGCCGGCACGTGCTATCGTGGTGTAGAGAAACTCTTTGAGTTCGGACTCCGAGGACCGCAAGACCTGATGCTAGACTGGATGGAGGAGTCTGAAGACGCCTTCGATGCCGATGTCATTGAGCTCTATACCCCCATCCCGATGAAACACCCGCTTCGCAACAGACGGTGGCAGCAGATTCAGCACGACGCGGTAACACAGGGTCCCAATCCCACCATGCACCTGCTGTCACTGCTGGTACACATTCACGAGCAGTTTGTCTACCAACGGTTGCCGCTGTTGCTGCTACTGGATGCCTACAGGCTTCTGAAGCGCATTGATGGAAACTTCGAGCCTAATGTAGCCACCTTTAATAAAAATGTGCACCAGCTCGGAATGACAAAATTCACGCAGGGAGTTATGTGGATGTTACAAGAAGTCATGGGGTTGGAGCGTCGCTACATGCCCTGTGAACCGTCGGAGAAGAAAGGGCGTTTCATGCTCAGCGTCGTTATGGGCGAAGCCAAAGGTATCAAGAGTGTCATCAGGAAATACCTTTCTTAAAATAAGGGAGTTACACTCCAACAGTTAATCAACATTGATAGACCTTCACACATGAACATAAGACAATCCGTGTTGCCGGCATTTATTTGTATGGTGACATCCATGTCAGCACAAACACCGACAGATACAACCGACTGTGACCACATGCTGCATTTGCAGGAAGTCGTGGTGACAGGACTGACAGGTCAGACCCGCATTAACCAGTTGCCGGCACCGATACTCGTTATCCACCCACGCCAACTGCAGGAGTCTTCATCAACGAACATCATCGATGCTCTGTCGCACCAGCCCGGTGTCAGTCAGATTACGACGGGCAGCGGCATCTCCAAACCCGTCATTCGCGGATTGGGTTATAACCGCATCGTGACAGTAGTTGACGGCATTCGTCAGGAAGGTCAGCAGTGGGGCGACGAGCACGGTGTGGAAGTCGATGCACAGACGGTGAACTCTGTAGAGATACTGAAAGGTCCCGCTTCGCTGATGTACGGTTCCGACGCGATGGCTGGTGTACTGGTGCTGAACGACGCCCCCTTGATGGTTGACGGCAGGATGGCTGTCAATCTCGGGTCGGAATATCAGTCGAACAACAAACTCTTTGACTATACCGTCAATTTTGCAGGACGGCAGAAAAGCTTCGTATGGAATTGGCGGTGGAGTCAGAAGGATGCCGGAGAATACAAGAACAAGACCGACGGTCGTGTACCTGGGTCGCAGTTCAAGGAACGTGCCGTAAAGGGTATGATGGGCATCGCAAAGGGTTGGGGACACTCGCTCTTGAAGTTGTCTTACTACTACCTGCGCCCTGGGATGATAGAAGGCGAGCGTGATGCTGAGACCAACACGCTGGAGCCTTCGGATGCCTTCCAGCGCATACAACATTATAAAGCCTTGTTGGACAACTCGTTCTATGTGGGCGAGGGCTCACTGAAGGTGTTGGTGGGCTATCAGCAGAACCGCCGGCAGGAGTTTGAGAACACTCAGACCCCAGGGGTAGACTTCAAGTTACATACCATGAACTACGACATCCGTTATCTGCTTGACAACCAGGATACGTGGCAGGTGGCTGGAGGCATCTCCGGCATGTGGCAGCGGTCTGAGAATATGGGAACAGAATTCCTGATTCCGGCTTACCGACTGTTCGACATTGGCATCTTTGCTTCCGTAACGCGTCATCTGGAACGGCTGACGCTGAGCGGCGGTCTGCGTCTTGACAACCGGAGCCTGCACAGCTATGCGCTGGTTGATGACGGCGAAGAGCGCTTCACCGACTTCCGTCGCAGTTTCCGTGGACTGACAGGTTCGGTAGGTGCTATCTATAACATTACCGAACGGCTTAATGCCCGACTGAACATCTCGCATGGCTTTCGGGCTCCGAATCTGAGCGAGTTGGGTAGCAACGGCGAGCACGAGGGTACGTTCCGCTTCGAACACGGCAATCAGAACCTGAAGGCAGAGCAGAGCTGGCAACTGGATATGGGAATAGACTTTTCCTCGGAATATGTATCGCTACAGCTTTCGCTGTTTGCCAATCACATCTCGAACTACATCTACTTGCAGCGCGAGTCTCCACAGACTAACGACTACCGCTTCCAGCAAGGCACTGCCCGACTGTGGGGAGGCGAGGTCAGCATCGACTTACACCCCTTTGAGCGCCTGCACTTCGAGAATACCTTCTCGTATGTCAATGCCCGTCAACTGCATCAGCCCGAGGAGAGCCGCTGGTTGCCCTTCACACCAGCTCCCCGCTGGACCAGCGACCTGCGCTACGATGTCATCCGTAATGGAAGAACACTGAATAACACCTTTGTATCCATGGGACTGGAGTGCTACCTGAAGCAGGCGAATGTACGGACGGTGAACAACACAGAAACAGCCACACCATCCTATACGCTGCTCAGTCTGACAGCAGGCACCGACCTGCGCTATCGGTTGCGCAAGGTGGCTTCGCTGTATGTGAGTGTGCAGAATTTGGCGAATCGTGCCTATCAGTCGCACCTAAGCCGATTGAAATATGTTGACGAACAAGGCATTTGCAATATGGGACGCTCGTTCAATGTGAAGTTGCTGGTTCCTATCGCACTTTAGTTCGTGGGTGCGTTACTGCTTCTTGAAAACCATGCACGCCCAGTCACCGTCGGTTTTCTGAAGACTTAATGACAATCCTAACGCCTGTGCCTTGCCTTCTAGCAGGGCACAATCGCTTTCATAGAAACCACTGAGGATGAGTGTGGCATGAGGGTTCATCACGCTGACGAAACGCGGCATGTCTTGTAACAAGATGTTGCGGTTGATGTTGGCTAACACGAGATCGAAAGTGGCAGTAAGTGTGTCGAGCACCGAGCTGTCACCACACAGCGCATGCAGCTGAGCGTCGACCCCATTGATGACGGCATTGTGGCGCGTGTTGTCAGAACTCCATTCGTCAATGTCATAACCAATGCATTCTGCTGCTCCTAGCTTAAGGGCGCAGATGCCAAGAATACCTGTTCCGCAGCCACAGTCGAGCACCCGTTTTCCTTTTAGGTTCATTTCCAGCAATGTGGCACAAATCATGCGAGTGGTCTCGTGGGTACCTGTGCCAAAAGCCAGGTGTGCATCGATTTCGATGTTGAGGTGAGTGGTGAGTGCTTCAGGCAGATGTCGTCCGTCGTGAATGACGATGCTGTTAAACGGTCGCCCGTCTTCCGCTGATTGTTGGCTACCAGTCACCGCTTGCTGACTGTATATGATTATCGGCTCAAAACCCTCCTGCTCCCACTGTTCGTTCCAGTCTTTATCCTCAGCTACGCTTACCGTGTAGGTGATGGAGGTATCCGGTATAGGGAAATCGCTGATACCCTCGTCAAGTACCTGCTGCTGGAACAGTGCTTGCTGAGCGTAAGCCATGACCCCCGTCTGCGTATCTTCGAAAGCCTCGCAGCCGGCATCAGCTGCAACGGCTACCGTCAGTGCCCGTGTTGCATCGGTACAAGGCGAAATGGTTATAGCTATCTCGTAATATTTCATTGCGTGTAGTGTTAAAATTTAGCGCAAAATTACAAAAAATAGGGGAAAACCTATTCTTTCTTAGGGAAATTCCGTATTTTTGCATTAAAATTCGTTGTAATTTTGCAGCGTGAAGATATAAAAGTTTAATGTTTAGGGTTTAAAGTTTAGCGTGATATGACTATGAAAAAGTTAATCTTACTTGCCGTTGTTTCCATCTTGCCGTTAGGGCTGATGGCACAGGATGACGATATGTACTTCGTTCCTACGAAGGAGAACGTTGCCAAGGAGAAGAAGAGCTGGGGTATGCCTAAGGATACCTACTATTCCGGTAGTCAGCGTAGCGTCGATGACTATAACAGGGCGGTACGTTCCTCTGTGACTCCCATTGACTCTGCTGGCAACGACATCATAGACTTCTCGGCAGTTCGCGGCACCTATCCTGCCACGCAGTATGCCGCTGCCGACAACAGCAGTGACTATCAGTACACCAAGCGGCTGAGTCGTTTCGACGATTACTCTCCCAGCGAAATTTATTGGGAGGGTTATCGTGACGGACGCTGGTCTTCTCCTTGGTATTCCACCACTTATTATTATACGTGGTACGACCCCTGGTACGACCCTTGGTATGACCCCTGGTACTACGGCCGTTATGGTTGGGTAGGTTACTACCGTCCTTGGGGTTGGTACGGTTATTATGGCTATTATGGCTATCGCCGTCCTTGGGACTATTATGGTTGGTACCGTCCCGTATATCATCACCGTACGGGCAGCGGACGCTTCCACAGCCGTCCTTCAGCACCTGCTGGCAACCGAACCTTTAGTCGCGGCAACACCTCGACCTACAGGAATGGCAGCTTCGGCAACGGCTCATCAATGAGTAGCGGAACCTTTGGAGGCAGCAGGTCAAGCAGCTTCGGCGGCGCACGCAGCAGCGGCGGCTTTGGCGGCGGTCGTTCCGGTGGTGGCGGCGGCTTTGGCGGCGGTCGTTCCGGTGGTGGCGGCGGAACCTTCAGTCGCGGTCGTTAAGCATCGAGAGAAATATTAAGGAATTATAAACGATAAAGAGACATAGACTATGAAGAAATTATATGTGATGGCTGCACTGGCAGTAGCAACGATGCCGCTGGCAGCACAGGAAACCTATGAAAATGCCAAGATAGCTCAGGAGGACCTCAACGGTACGGCACGCTATGTAGGTATGGGTGGTGCAATGGAAGCACTGGGTGCCGACATCTCCACCATCAGCACCAATCCTGCCGGTATTGGTTTGTTCCGCAAGAGTCAGGCATCGGTGTCGTTTGGCATCGTTTCGCAGAGTGGGGTGTCAAATGCCGTTGGAGGCAACAAAACCAATGCGTCTTTCGACCAGGTAGGCATTGTCGTTTCGTCACGCATAGGTGCTACGAGTTACCTGAACTTCGCCTTCAACTTTCACAAGAGTCGCAATTTCGACATGATACTCTCAGCCAGCAACGACTTAAACAAAGCATCGCTCAACAAACTGACATATAACAAAGGTGTCAATCAGTTGATATATCCGCAGCAGCAAGGTGTCGATATGTACAAGCGCGATACAGAAGGTAACATTGTTGATTATAACTACCAGCCCGATTTCAGCAATCTGCCATACTTCAGCTGTAACCAGCTTGACGACATGCTGGCAAACGGCTATAACTGGGCTAGCTTCAAGGATCCCAACGGCAATGCCTATAACGAGTGGACCTACGATGATGCGCTGCGCTATCAGTTTGACCGTGCCCATAAAGGCTACATTGGTGTTTACGACTTCAATATCAGCGGCAACATCAACAATCGCGTCTATCTGGGTCTGACGGTAGGAATTCATGACGTGCACTACCATCACTACAGCGAGTACACGGAAATGATGCATACTGCCAACATGACACGTGACTACAGTCTGACAGTGGCTGACTCTCGCGACATCAAGGGTTCGGGCTTCGACTTCAAGGTTGGTGCTATCTTCCGCCCCATTGAAGAGTCGCCGCTGCGCTTCGGTTTGTCAATAGCATCCCCCGTCTTCTACGAACTGCGTACAAGCAACTACACCTATATCGTAGACTCCGACAACAGCACGCTGAACTCGCGTGGCGTTACGGAAGCCAATAACGGGCGTACCAATTACAAGTTCCGCCTGAACACTCCCTGGAAGTTTGGGGTAAGTGTTGGTCACACCATCGGAACGCAGGTTGCGCTTGGTTTGAGTTATGAGTATGCAGACTACACTGCGATGGACACGCGTAACATTACCGATGAATACTATAACAGCTGGTCGGATTCTTATTCAAGCCGTTCCAAGAGCGACAAGGTGATGAACGACCACACAGACCGCACGCTGAAGGGCGTTCATACATTGAAGGTAGGTGCTGAGTATAAGCCTATCAAGGATTTAGCCTTGCGCATAGGATACAACTACGTGAGTCCTATGTACAAGAAGGACGGCTTTAAGGATGGCAGCCTTGATACCTATGGAACATACGTAGCTTCGGCAACCGACTATACCAACTGGGAAGATACCCACCGCTTTACCTTGGGTGCCGGTTATTCGTTTGACATGTTCAACATTTCGCTGGCATATCAGTACAGTACTACAAAGGGTACGTTCTATCCGTTCATGAGCTATACCGACAGTAACTTCTACGATTATGACAACATCGCCGGTGGTGTGAGTGTGAACAACAAACGGCATCAGTTGCTCTGCACGCTGAACTTCATCTTCTAAAGCGCTGCGTAAGCCTCAAAAACAAACAAGCCATAGGTTTGCCGTTGGGTAAATCTATGGCTTGTTGGTTTGAATTGCTTTACCCGCAATTTTAATAGCTGCGGGCAATGATAACGCGGTGCTTTGCAGGTTTGCCGCTGACCATATCAGTGCCGGCAGTCTGCTCGAAGTCAAACGGTACGCAGCGGATGGTAGCCTGCGTCTCTTCTTTAATCTGAGCCTCTGTCTCGGCAGTGCCGTCCCAGTGGCAGAGGAAGAAGCCGCCGTCCTTCACCTTCTCCTTGAATGTCTCGTAGTTGTCGCACTCGTAGATATGTGCGTCGCGGAAAGCCTTAGCTTTCTCGAAGATATTCTTCTGGATGTCATCCAGCAGCGTCTCCACATATTCAGCAATGCCGTCAATGGGTCGTGTCTCTTTTTCGAGCGTGTCACGACGCATCACCTCGATGGTGCCGTTCTCCAAGTCGCGAGCACCCAGGACCAGTCGAACGGGTACGCCCTTCAACTCGTAGTCGGCAAACTTAAAGCCAGGACGCTTGTTGTCTGAGTTGTCAAACTTCACGCTGATGCCCTTCGAGCGCAATGCGTCGATAATGGGTTGTACGGCAGTGTTGACCTGTTCCTGCTGTTCGGGCTTGTTGGCAATAGGAATGATAACCACCTGGATAGGAGCGACACGCGGAGGCAGCACCAGTCCGTTGTCATCGGAGTGTGTCATGATGAGCGCACCAATCAGACGTGTCGAAACACCCCACGAGGCAGCCCAAACGTATTCGGGCTTGTTCTCCTTATTTAAATAAGTGACATCGAAAGCCTTCGCAAAGTTCTGTCCCAAGAAGTGGCTCGTACCGCTCTGCAGCGCCTTGCCGTCCTGCATCATTGCCTCAATGGTATAGGTGTCAAGGGCTCCTGCAAAGCGCTCAGTCTCACTCTTTACACCCTGAATGACGGGTATCGAAAGCCACTCTTCTGCAAACTTGGCATAAACTTTCACCATCGTTTGTGCGTCGTGTTCTGCCTCTTCGCGCGTAGCAAAAGCGGTATGTCCCTCCTGCCACAAGAATTCTGAGGTACGCAGGAAAGGACGGGTGCGCATCTCCCAGCGCATCACATTACACCACTGGTTACACTTCAGTGGCAGGTCACGCCACGACTGAATCCAGTTTTTATAGGTATTCCAGATGATGGTCTCAGAGGTGGGGCGTATAATCAATTCTTCTTCCAGCTTTGCGGCAGGGTCAACCACCACGCCACCGTCCTGAGCTTTCAGACGGTAGTGGGTCACCACGGCGGCCTCCTTGGCGAATCCCTCCACGTGTTCAGCCTCGCGACTCATGAATGACTTGGGAATGAGCAGGGGAAAGTAAGCGTTCTGCACATCCTCAGCCTTGAACATCTTGTCCAGTTGCTGCTGCATCTTCTCCCAGATGGCATAGCCGTAAGGCTTGATGACCATACATCCACGTACGGCACTCTGTTCTGCCAAGTCAGCTTTTACCACAAGGTCGTTATACCACTGACTGTAATTGTCAGCCCTTTTCGTTAAATCTTTTAATTCTTTTGCCATTATTTCTTGTCTTTTTCTTAAATTTTGCTGCAAAGGTAATAAATAATTGAGAATTGACAACTGATATTTGATAATAATTTGCTAAATTTGCACCAGAATTGACAAGTTTCACATATTAAAATAAAAAAGTATGAAGACAAAAATCATTTCATTGTTGCTCTGCGTAGGAATGCTGTTCGCTTGTAACAATACGCAGAAGGGTGCCGGCATAGGCGCTGGCGGTGGAGCCGTACTTGGTGGCATTATTGGTGCCATAGCAGGTAATACAGCCATTGGTGCTGCCATTGGTGGTGCTGTGGGTGCTGGTGCTGGTGCAATTATTGGTAACCGCATGGACAAAGCCAAGAAAGAGACACAGCAGGCCATGCAGAAAACAGCTCAGGTAGAGACCGTTACCGATGCTAATGGTCTGGAGGCTGTCAAGGTGACGTTCGACTCAGGCATTCTGTTCCAGACAGGAAAGGCAGAGCTCTCTGCCAGCGCAAAGACATCGTTGGCTAAGTTTGCTTCTGTCCTGAAGAACAACAGCGACTGTGATGTCTCTATTCAGGGATATACTGACAATACCGGATGGAAAGGCTCTTCTGCTGCCGAGAGTGCTGCCAAGAACCAGGCTCTGTCACTGGACCGTGCCACCTCTGTATCATCTTATCTGATGGGACTCACCGTTCCTGCCTCACAGATTAAGGAGGTGAAGGGCTTCGGCGAGCAGAACCCCGTTGCCGACAACTCTACTGCAGCAGGTCAGGCTCAGAACCGTCGCGTTGAGGTCTACATGTATGCTTCTGAGAAGATGATTAAGGAGGCTCAGAACCAGGCTCAATAAGTATTGAATTAGCTAAGAAGAAGAGTGCAACGCATTCTTACGCTCATTAAGAAAACACTGATGTGGATAGTGGTAGCATTTTTTGCTTCCACTATCCTTTCTGTTGTGGTGTTGCGGTGGGTTCCCGTTTGGTTTACCCCCCTGATGTTTATCCGACTGGCTGAGCAGTCGGCAGCCGACAAGCCGTTGACGCTGCACCACCACTGGGTGTCGCTCGACGAGATGTCGCCATCATTACCCCTGGCAGTGATGGCATCAGAAGATGCGCGCTTTTTGGAGCACCACGGCTTTGACTACAAAGCGATAGAGAAGGCTGCCATGCGCAACATCAAACATCCGGAGAAGACCAAGCACGGCGCCTCCACCATCAGTCAGCAGACAGCAAAGAATGTCTTTCTGTGGCCAGGTCGTTCTTGGCTGCGCAAAGGTCTTGAAGTGTATTTTACCGTTATGATAGAGTTGTGTTGGTCAAAACAACGCATCATGGAGGTCTATCTTAACTCCATAGAGATGGGCGACGGCATCTATGGCGCCGATGCTGTAGCAGCCTATCACTTCAATACTACCGCCAAGGAACTGTCGAAGGCGCAGTGTGCCTTGATAGCTGTCTCGCTGCCGAACCCGCGGCGCATGAATTCGGCTTCCCCCAGCAGCTATATGCTGCGCCGCCAACAGCGCATACTGCATGAGATGCGCTTTGTTCAGCCTTTATAGCATTCCCCCCTTATAACATCCCCCTTACGGCATACCTATTTTTAGGTATTTCTTTTTTTTATTTCTCGTAATTCGAAGTTTTTTTGTACCTTTGTAGTCTGAAATACAACAGATAAGATGAAACTCTCAGAAATACATACAGGTCGTCAAGCGATTATTGTCAATGTCAAAGGACACGGAGGATTCAGAAAGCGAATTCTCGAAATGGGTTTTGTTAAAGGTCAACAGGTGCAGGTGCTGCTCAATGCACCTTTGCAAGACCCTGTGAAATACAAGGTGATGGGCTACGAAGTCAGTCTGCGCCGCCAGGAAGCGGAAATGATAGAGGTAGAGCCCGTTAGCGAGAATGACAACGCAAACAGCAGACAAGACACATATGCCTTCGGTCATACGACAGCCGACGGGAATGATGGCTCACCGTCTGAAGTCGGTTCTAAAGGACGCTTGAAGCTTACCGTAGCGCTCGTCGGAAACCCCAACTGCGGCAAGACATCGCTTTTCAACTTCGCTTCCGGAGCCCACGAACGGGTGGGGAATTACAGCGGAGTGACCGTCGATGCCAAGGAAGGACATACCTATTTTAGGGGATATTACATTCGGTTGATAGACCTGCCAGGCACTTATTCGCTCTCTGCCTATAGTCCTGAAGAGTTGTATGTCAGAAAGCAACTCGTCGAGGATACCCCCGATGTGGTTGTCAACGTCATTGATGCAAGCAACCTGGAGCGCAATCTTTATCTCACTACCCAGCTGATGGACATGCACCTGCGTGTGGTTTGTGCTTTGAACATGTTCGATGAACTGGAACATCGGGGCGACAGTCTGGACATTCAGAAACTGAGTGCCCTGTTTGGAATGCCTATGGTTCCCACTTCATTTAAGTCGGGTATGGGTCTGGAAGCTTTGTTGTCGGAGGTGGTACATGTCTTCGAGAATCGTGAAGGTCACGACTCCTTCTATCGCCACCAGCACATCAATCACGGACATGAGATAGAAGATGGTATTGCAAACGTACAGCAGTACCTGAAAGGCAACGAGTTGCTGCGGCTGAAATACTCAACCCGTTGGCTTGCCATCAAGCTGCTGGAGGGTGATAAGGAAGCCGAGAGCGTAGCGCGCGAACTTCCTGAATATGAAGATATTAAGAAAGCTGTAAATACGGCTTCTCAGCGTGTCAAGGAAGAAGCAGGTGAAGATGCTGAGACGGTCATCATGGATGCCAAGTACGGCTTTGTTCGTGGTGCACTGCATGAGGCCGGTTATGAGATGGGAGATAAGGAAGACACTTATCGCATTACGCACTTGCTGGATGCGCTGATTACGAACAGGTGGCTCGGCTTTCCCATCTTTTTCGCTTTGCTATTCTTGATGTTCGAAGTGACGTTTGCCTTAGGTCAGTATCCAATGGACTGGATAGAGATGGGTGTCGAGTGGCTAGGTGAAAACATCAGCAGCACGATGGCTGACGGACCGCTGAAGGCGATGCTGGTTGATGGTGTCATTGGCGGTGTGGGAGCCGTCATCGTCTTCTTGCCGCAGATACTGATTCTGTACACCTTCATCTCGTTTATGGAGGACTCCGGCTATATGGCGCGAGCCGCCTTTATCATGGATAAACTGATGCACGGAATGGGACTGCATGGCAAGTCGTTCATACCGCTCATTATGGGTTTTGGCTGCAATGTGCCGGCGGTTATGGCTACGCGCACTATTGAGAGCCGTCGCGCGCGACTCATCACCATGCTGGTTCTTCCCATGATGTCGTGCTCAGCCCGTCTTCCTGTTTATATAATGATAACGGGAGCCTTCTTTGCAGTAGAGTATCAGAGTCTGATTATGATTTCGCTCTATTTCGTTGGCATCCTCCTGTCGGTACTTATGGCACGCGTGCTAAGCCAATGGGTGATTCGGGGCGAGGACACCCCGTTTGTCATGGAGTTGCCTCCCTATCGGTTCCCAACGGCAAAAGCCATCTTCCGCCATACATGGGAGAAAGGCAAGCAGTATCTGAAAAAGATGGGTGGCATCATCCTTGTGGCTTCCATTGTCGTGTGGGCGCTGGGCTATTTTGGTACAATGGGCGTGGCTCCTTCTTTGGAAGAAAGCTTCATCGGACAGCTGGGAAAAGTCATCGAACCGCTGTTCCTGGCACAGGGCTTCGACTGGCGCCTTGATGTCAGTCTGCTGGCAGGCATTGGTGCCAAGGAGATTGTTGCTTCTACCATAGGCGTCTTGTATAATGGCAATTATAACTTCACACCGCTGGTGGCTTACAGCTTCCTGCTCTTTGTGCTCATCTATTTCCCCTGTCTGGCTACGATAGTTGCCATACGTCATGAAAGCGGTTCGTGGCGCTGGGCTTTCTTTGCTGCCGTCTATACCACGGTGTTAGCTTGGATTGTGTCCGCATTGTTCTATCAGATAGGCAGTCTTTTCCTCTGATACCGACATCAGAAAAGTCTAACTTGAAGTTTCTTGCAAAAGAACGGTAAAAAAATTTGGCGTTAACCAAATAAATGCGTACTTTTGCATTTCGAAACATGTGTACTACTGATACGACAATAAAGAACAAGATTTTTTATACGTATATGAAAAAGTATTTTATAATTCTGTTTTTCTCCGTGCTCTGCTGCCAGTGTGCCTTAGCCCAAGATGCAAATAAGAGTGAACTGCAACAGCGTGCCGAAGAGGAGTTCAGCAAAAGCCACCCCATTACCGCTCGCTCACTTTACGTGCGGGCATTCGAAGACTACTTCGCTAAAGGTCAGATGACAAAGGGCATCGAGTGTATCACACTGGCCGCCGACCTTTACTGCAAGGAAAACTCCTATCCTGAAGCCTTCGAAGTGCTAAATGTGGCTGACAAAGCCATTAACGAGAAGGATGCTGACGACAAGGCTAAAGCCTCTGCCCACTATCTGGTCAGCAAGCACCGCATGACGATGTTCACACGCATCCACCGTCCGCAGAGTGCTTTGGATCATGTTGCCGTGATGGAACGTTATGCCCAGCAGTCGGGCGACGAGAGTCTGGTCAACGACGCCCTTTACCACAAGGCTATCTGTTACTACAACCTGGGACAGACCGCCAAGGGAAACCAGGTCTTCGAACAGATGGCATCGAAGTTGACTTCTTCGGGCGAGTATGACAAGGTTGAAAAGGTCTATCAGACGCTGATTGACAACAGCCGCAAGTCGGGCAATGCCTCCCTGTTGGCACAGACCTATAAGAAATATGTTGCATGGAAAGACTCTGCCGATGCCATGAAGCATGCCGACGAGATTGGCGCGCTGAAGAAGCAGATTGCCGACAACGAGGCTGCCATCAGTGAGAAGGACAGCTCGCTCACCATGCGTTCGGCAATGATTGTCGGACTGTGCGTCCTGGCTGCTGCACTGGCTGTCGCTTTGGTTGTTGGTGCTGTAATCTTGATGCGATTCATCTTGCTGACGCGTAAGCAGAAGAAGACGATACAATTGGCTAATGACAACAATGCACTGAAGGCGAAGTTTATCAGTAACATCTCTGCCCAACTGGACCCCTCGCTGCAGAAGCTGGACAAGACGAAACCTGAAGTCAAGGCGCTCCTCGACTTCTCCCAGCACATACAGACGCTTTCGGCACTCGAGAACTCGACCGAGGAACTCCAGTTTGAAGAGACCCTTGTCCACCCGTTCTGCGAAGAGCTGATGGAACAGATTCGCGGCAAGGTAGCCAAAGACGTTACGCTGACGGTCAACGCTCCCAAGATGAGTGTCGACATCTATCAGCCGTATGTCTCCCACATTCTGCTGCACCTGTTGAACAATGCCGCTGAGTACACTCCGGAAGGCGGTACCATTACGCTCGAGTACAAGAAGCGCGGCGCCCATTCTCATCAGTTCCTGGTGTCAAACACCGGCTCGTTTATTGACGAAGAGAAACGCGACGATGTCTTCAAGGCTTTCCGCGAGGTTCGCGACCTTACGAAGGGCGACGGCCTCGGACTGCCTACCTGCAAACAGATGGCACTGAAGATGAACGGCGACCTCGAGATAGCACCCGACTTTGTCAAAGGCACGCGTTTCGTACTGGAGTTGCATTCTTAACAGCCGTCTTCTGACGGCGACCATAGCAGCCAAAATAATAAAAAAAGTAAAAAAAGCAACCTTGGTGATGCAATTACCGAGAGAATTGCTTATCTTTGCAGAAATATGATACTAATCTAATTAACTCTAAATTTAAATTATGGACAATAACACACAGCTTATTGCTCAGTGCGAGGCACGTGCAAAAGAATGGTTGTCTCCCGCGTTTGACGAAGAGACACGTAAGGAAGTACAGGCAATGTTGGACGCCGAGGACAAGTCGGCGCTGGTTGATGCTTTCTATCAGGATCTGGAGTTCGGTACGGGTGGTCTGCGTGGCATCATGGGTGCCGGTACAAACCGTATGAACAAGTACATCGTGGGCATGGCAACACAAGGCTTTGCCAACTACATCCTGAAGGCTTTCCCCGGCAAGCAGTGCTCGGTGGTGGTTGGTCACGACTGCCGCAATAACGGACGCATGTTCGCCGAGTCGGTTGCCGACATCTTCTCAGCCAACGGCATCAAGGTCTATCTCTTCGAGAGCCTGCGCCCCACACCTGAGATTTCGTTCGCCATCCGTCAGCTGGGCTGCCAGGCAGGTGTCAATGTCACCGCCAGTCACAACCCCCGCGAGTACAACGGCTACAAGGCTTATTGGGATGATGGCGCACAGGTGCTGACCCCCCACGACAAAGGCATCATTGACGAGGTAAACAAGGTGAAGATTGATGATGTGAAGTGGACTGCCAACAAAGACCTCATCATCCCCATCGGTGGTGAGATGGACTGGGACTATATCCAGGCTGTCAAAGAGGCAATGGTCGACCAGGATGTCATCCTGCGCCAGAAAGACCTCAACATCGTTTATTCTCCCATGCACGGAACAGGTCGCGTCATCATTCCTATGGCACTGCGCTCATGGGGCTTCCAGAACATCCACGTAGTACCTGAGCAGATGGTGATTGACGGCAACTTCCCGACAGTTGTCAGCCCCAACCCTGAGAATGCTGAGGCTATGACGCTGGGTATGAAGCTCGGCACAAAGCTCAATGCCGACCTCGTTATTGCCAGCGACCCCGATGCCGACCGTCTCGCCATCGTATGCCGCAACAGCAAGGGCGAGTGGGAGATTCTGAATGGTAACCAGACCTGCATGATGTTCTCGTGGTACATCATCGCCAACAAGAAGAAGCTCGGTCAGCTTAAGGGCAACGAGTTCCTGGTGAAGACCATCGTGACCACCGAGGTCATTGCCGAGATTGCCAAGAAGAACAACGTCGAGTACATGGACTGCTACACTGGCTTCAAGTGGATTGCCAACGAGATTCGCGTCAACGAGGGCAAGAAGAAGTACATCGGCGGTGGCGAGGAGTCGTTCGGATTCCTGCCGTACGACAAAGTAAGGGATAAGGACTCCCCTGCATCTATCTGTCTGATTTGTGAGATTGCTGCATGGGCTCGTGACAACGGAAAGACACTGTATGACCTGCTGATGGACATCTACGCTGAGTATGGCTTCTCTAAAGAGGTCACCATCAACGTTGTACGCCCGGGTAAGTCTGGTGCCGACGAGATCAAGCAGATGATGACCGACTTCCGCAACAACCCGCCAACGGAGCTGGGTGGCTCGAAGATTTGTCTGTGGAAAGACTACCAGACACTGGAGGCTAAGTATGCCGACGGCCGTGTCGAGAAGCTTAACATGCCGGCAACGTCTAACGTGCTGCAGTGGTTCTGCGAGGATGGCACCAAGGTTTCTGTTCGTCCTTCAGGCACGGAGCCTAAGATTAAGTTCTATACCGAGGTGAAAGATCCTACCTTCAAGTGCGCCGGCTGCTACGAGCGCTGCATGAAGGCTGCCGATGAGAAGATTGCCGCTATCAAGAAGAGCCTCAATCTGTAGGCCCTGTCTCTTTAGAGCGAAAACATTTTAAGATAAGAAGGACACTCCACACCTAACATGGAGTGTCTTTCTTATTCCGACAATTATTAGAAAAAGAAACGAAGTTACTTGGCTGATAACAACACATGAAGAAGACAAAGCTACTGATGGCAATGGTGCTCGTCTCCCTGATGTCGTGCGCACAACGGCAGCAGGCGAGGGTGGTGGTGCCCGAAGGCGTAGAGCGACCTGCTGCCATTGCAGGAGAACAGATACTGGAGCGCAAAGGATATACGGTGTCATATAATAAGGAGACGCGTTTGCCCAACTGGGTGGCGTGGCACCTGACGAAGGAACATACCGAAGGCACTGTTAAGCGGATGGGCGGGTACCTGGAAGATGACGAAGTGCCGGAACCTCGCGCTACGCGTGCCGACTACAGGAAGAGCGGATGGTCGCACGGACACATGTGTCCTGCCGGCGACAACAAGTGGGACGAAGAGGCTATGCGACAGTCGAACCTGCTGACCAACATGTGTCCGCAGGATTCGAAGCTGAACAGCGGACTGTGGAACAGCGTCGAGGCTGACTGCCGCCGCTGGGCCCGAAGATACGGTGATGTGTATATCGTTTGCGGACCCATACTGCTCAACAAGCAACATGAGACAATAGGTGCCAACCGCGTGGTGGTGCCCGAGGCATTCTTCAAAGTAGTGCTTTGCCTGAATGGAAAACCGAAGGCACTGGGCATCATTGTAAGAAACAACGGCGGAGAAAAGAAGAAAGCCCTCTACTACAACTCCATTGACGAGGTAGAGCGCATCACTGGATTCGACTTCTTCCCCTTGCTACCCGATGACATAGAGAAGAAGGTAGAGAAGAAGGCAAACAAAAAAGACTGGTAAGCGGATTTCTTCACGCGAGCCGGCTCGATCAATCAATCGAGTCGACTCGATTGATCGTTTGAGCCGGCTCAGGAGATTCAAGGTTCAGGATTCAGGATTCAAGGTTTGAAGTCTTAAATTTGAAGTAGTATTGTGTTTTGTGAGTTTTTTAACTGGCAATTTTCAAAATCTGTTTTCGGTATTCCTTCTTCCATATGTCCTCCTGCATCTCGCTACAGGTGATTTTTCGACGATAAAGTTTCCTTCAAATTTTATTTCTTAATCAGAGAAGCCACCCACAGTATGGCTACTGCTCCGATGATGGCGGTACCAAGTTGTCCGAGGATGCCACCCCACTGGATGCCAAGCTGACCGAAGAGCCAACCGCCGACAAGACCTCCGAAAAGTCCTAAGACTAGATTCATGACGAAACCGAAACCGCCACCCTTCATCAACTTGCCGGCACAGAAGCCTGCCAAACATCCGATAATAATAGATCCAATTATTCCCATAACTTTTTTTTGATTTAATGTCTTTTGACTGCAAAGATACTATTTTGCAACAAGAAAAACAAGGATAACCGTTCTTTTTTTGTCGAGAGTTGGTCCTTTTTAAAATAAATTCGTACCTTTGCCACACAAAATAAGTGGAACATGAAGAAACTTTGTCATTACATATCTGAATACATGGGCGTTCTGGTATTAGCAGCGGCGCTGCTGGCACTGGCGTTCCCGGAATTTTTCGGTCAATTGCGCCCAACGGTTATCAACTACCTGCTCGGACTGGTGATGTTCGGCATGGGATTAACACTGAATCTCAATGACTTCCGGATAGTGTTCAGCCGTCCAAAAGACATCTTTATCGGCTGTGTCTCGCAGTTTACGGTCATGCCCCTACTGGCATGGGGCTTAGCCCGATTGTTTCAACTCGACGAGGCGTTGGCTCTTGGTGTCATACTAGTAGGCTGTTGCCCTGGTGGTACGGCATCGAACGTTATTACCTATCTGGCAAAAGGAGACCTGGCACTATCGGTAGGAATGACGGGTGTATCAACGCTGCTGGCTCCGCTGGTGACGCCTCTGCTGACATGGGCTTTGGCGGGAAAGGATGTCGATGTCGATGTGACAAGTATGTTTCTGAGTATTCTGTGTGTGGTCATTCTTCCTATTATTCTCGGCTTGTTGCTGAAATGGATATGGCCGCATTTCACAGAGAAGGCAACCGACTATCTCCCTGCTTTTTCTTCGATAGCCATTGCGGTTATTGTTGCCATCGTGATTGCTGCGAATGCCGGTAAGTTGCTTACTGGTGGCTTACTGATAGTTCTTGTTGTCATGCTTCATAACATCTGCGGTTTGGGCTTAGGTTACCTGATAGGGCGTCTGCTTGGACTCTCGGAAGCAAAGAAGCGAGCCATATCCATCGAGGTTGGTATGCAGAACTCAGGACTGGCAAGCAGTCTCGCAACCATCCATTTCGCTACTTATCCTCTTGCCACTATTCCTGGAGCTATCTTCAGCGTGTGGCATAACCTGTCGGGTGCCGCCGTCGCGTATCTTTACCGGAGTCGTAAAACAGAAGGTAATTGACTTCGTGAAGTATTTCTAACAACGGAAATTTCCTGAGATTACGTCTTATAGTGTCATGAAGTACCCCAACCGATAGAGATTGAAGACAGTGAGCGAGGGGTGGCTGCCTGTCAGTTGTCTGCGCTCCCATCGGTTGTTGAGGCGGTGCCACAGTCTGACGAGTGGAGCCAGGTGGCGTAAGCGGTTGGCGAGGGAGAGTAGGGAGGAGTAGCCTTGCAGTTCGGCTTGGAACTGGTGGAGGGTACGTAGCCCTTCTTCGGTCTTTTGTACAAATTGCAGGTTGGTCTCAAAGACTTCAAAGCTCATGGGGTTGTCGATATGACTGACAGGGACGCCTGCTGCCTGTAGTTGCTTGCCCAGCAAGACGTCTTCGTAGCCGTAGTGACGGAAGCGTTCGTCAAAGGGGTTGTTGAGGAAGATGTCTCGACGGATGAAGAGGTTGGCGGTGTGCAGATGTTGATAGGGTGTGAGCTGACGGCATTGCGCTGTATGGTGAGGCTCCGCCGCCTTCTCGTAAAGGGAACGGAGGTTGCCTTTAATGGTGTTTCTGATGACTACACCCCCGTCTACAACCATTTCATTCTCTGACGTTTGCAGATATTTATTTAAGAAGTCTGCGCGACACACCACCATGTCGCTATCAATGAAGAGCAGCCACTCGTAACGGGCTTGCCGTGCAAGGAAATTGCGTATGGCAGCACGTCCTGCATTGGTCTCTCGCTCCGTCATGCGACAGTTGGGCAGCTCATTGACGGCGCGGTTCTGCTGAAGCACATCGGCGCGTGTGGAGCCGTCGTCACCGACAATGATTTCGTAGGTAGCCCCAGCCGCCTGAGCTTGCTGCTGCAGGGTAGTGACAAGTGTCACACACGGGTCGTTGTAAGTGGGTATGAGTATGGATACGTGCTTCATCAAAATGCAAAAGTAATCAAAAAATGTTATATTCTGTCTTTTTGCAAGACTATTTTGCACAAAATGACAGAAAAAATGGTAATTTTGCAGCAATTTTATTAAAAACAGACTAAGAATTATGAAAAAGAATGTAATGAAGGTGGCTTTCATGGGCCTGATGCTCATGACAGCTCAAGGAATGAGTGCACAGATAGACCTGAAAGGTATTGCCGGACAGGTGTTAGGTGGTAATAGCAGTAGCAGTTCGTCGGGCAACAAGCAGTCATCGGGCAATGATCTGATTCAGTCGCTGACAACGGTATTCTCGAAGGACAAGCAGGCCAGTGCCAATAACATTGTGGGTACGTGGGAGTATAGCGAGCCGGCAATAGTGCTGAACTCGGGTAACTTCCTGTCGAATGCGGCATACAAGATTGCTGCAAACAAGATAGAGAGCAAGCTGCAGACCTACCTGACACAGTATGGCATCAAGCCTGGCTCGTTCTCGATGACATTCAACGAGGACGGCACGTGTACCGAGACGCTGAAGGGCAAGACCATGAAGGGAACCTGGAAGATAGAGAACCAGAAGCTGGTGCTTAGCATTGGAAGCATGAAGAAGGGTGTGGCTATCACTACACAGATTAGCGGTAAAGAGATGCAGCTGGTGACTGATGCCACGAAGCTGCTGACGATGTTCCAGTCATTTGGAGCCAACTCGAATAACTCGTCAATCAAGACGGCGGCTTCGCTGCTGAAGGGTGTCAAGGAGATGAAAGCAGGAATAACGCTGAAGAAGAAGTAAGAGGTAAGAAGTTAGTGGTAAGAGGTAAGAGGTAAGAAGTAAGAAGTAAGAAGTAAGAGGTAAGAGGTAAGAAGTAAGAGGTAAGAGTTGAGACCGTTAATTAACGTTAAAGTATAGGAAACTGAGGGTGGCAAACGCTTTACTCTCGATTAAAATGATTACCTTTGCACCGCCTTTACGAGATAAGGGCATGAAATTCAAGTTAAACAATTAAAAAACAAACAATTACACAATGGCAACAAAAATCAGATTGCAGCGCGGCGGTCGTAAGGGCTATGCTTTCTATCGTATCGTCATCGCTGACGCAAGAGCACCACGTGATGGTAAGTTTACTGAGAAGATTGGTACGTACAACCCAAACACCAATCCTGCCACAGTAGATCTGAATTTCGAGCGTGCACTGTATTGGGTCGAGACTGGTGCACAGCCTACCGACACCGTTCGTAACATCCTGAGCCGTGAGGGCGTGTACCTGATGAAGCACCTGCGCGGCGGTGTGAAGAAGGGCGCTTTCGACGAGGCAACAGCTCAGAAGAAGTTTGACGCCTGGAAGGCTGACAAGCAGAAGGGTCTTGAAAAGATTGCTGCTGAGGAGGCAAAGGCTAAGAAGGATGCTGCTGCTAAGGAACTTGCTGCAGAAAAGAAAATTAACGAGGAGATAGCCAAGAAGGTAGCTGAGAAGAAGGCTGCTGTTGAGGCTGCCAAGGCCGAGGAAGAGGCTGCAAAGGCTGCTGAAGCCGCTGCTGCTGAGGCTCCCGCCGAGGAAGCTCCCGCTGCTGCTGAGACAGAAACTGCCGCTGCAGAGTAAATGACCAAAAATCGATACCTGCTCGCATTTACCGTTGTGGTATTGCTGCTGGCTGTGGTTAGATGGGTGTTCCCATCGGTTGCCGAGTCGCAAGCTACTGCTAACGATAATAGCGAGCAGGTTTCGTTGTCACCAGCAGAAACTGAAACCGAAGGCGAAGTCGACAATACCCGAGAAGCTTCAAAGCCGCACAAGCATCGCATCCTGAGTGTGCCCAGCTATGCCAACGCTTTTCCCGACAGCCAGAGTGTACAGATACGCGCTGCAGAAAAGTGGGGTGTCAAACCCGTCAGAAACCGTCAGGATGCTGAGAAGCGTAAGAGCGAACTGGTGTATGTCGGTGTGAGTCCTTACTACCATGTAGACCCTATGCACAGCAGCATACCCTATCTGGTGCCTCGTGCCTCTATGCTCCTGCAAGACATCGGGCAAGCTTTCTTTGACAGTCTGTACCAAAAGGGGGTTCCCTTGCAGCAGCTTATTGTTACAAGTGTGCTGCGAACCATGGAGGATGTCAGCAAGCTGCAGCGTCACAACGGCAATGCCGTGGAACGGTCATGTCACCTTTATGGTACTACGTTTGACATTTGTTACAACCGCTATCATCCCATTGAGCGCGCTGTCCGCGACGACACACTGAAGTGGGTGCTCTCTGAGGTGTTGCGCGACAAGCGTATGGAAGGTCGCTGCTATATAAAATACGAGGTGAAGCAAGGCTGCTTCCACATGACCGTAAGATAACAAGTGAAATAAGGGAAGAGAATATGGAAGAACGGGAAGTGTCATTTCCTCCTGCCCACACGGCGGAACACCTGCTGAATCAGGTGATGGTACGGATGTTCGGTTGCGAGCGTTCGTACAATGCGCACATTGAGCGCAAGAAGAGCAAGATGAGTTTCCATCTGGACTACAAGCCCAGCCGTCAGGAGGAGAAGGAGATAGAGCGGCAGATGCAGGAGCTCATAGATGAAGATCTGCCCGTCAACTTCGAATACTGCACCCTGGACACACTGCCAGAGGGCGTGAACCGCGAGCGATTGCCAAAAGATGTGGGTGATGACATCAGACTGGTGCGTATCGGTGACTTTGACGTATGTCCCTGTATCGGGAAACACGTCAGGAGTACATCACAAATCGGACGTTTTGAGATGCTCGGCACCAATTGGGACGAGCACGAGCGTTCTTTCCGCATTCGGTTTAAGATAGTTTAAATAGCTATCTTCATAAAGACCGGATAGTGGTCGGAGTAGGTGATATCAGTCTTGTAGTAGTCCAATCCCTTAATGCTCTGGTCGTGGAAGATATAATCAATGCGTACGGCCTTCTTGCCGCCACGGAAAGTACTCATCCAGCCTTTTCCACACTCGCGGAAGCCATCAACCATATCGCCCAATACCGTATTATAGACGAAAGAGTAGGGGACATCATTGAAGTCGCCGCAGAGTAGAACGGGGTTGGCAGATTTGCGTACCTCGTTAGCCACCTGAATGGCTTGTCCGGCACGGAAGTACATTCCCATCATGTAGTTGCCGTAAATGGCATCTAGAACCCTGTTGGTAGGAACGTTATAGTTCTGGGCTGCCAGTTTTCCTGCCTTACGCAGGGTGCGGTTGATGCCCGTTGTCTCCAGGTGAATGTTGAAGACACGATACTCGTTGCCTTTTACATCAATGTCAGCCCACATGGCGCTGTTATTCGTTTCCTCGAAGAGCATGGTCTTATGCTGATTGATGGGATATCGGCTGTAGATGACCATATCGTCACGCCCCTTAGCCATATAGGGGAAATACTCCTTGTAGCTATCAGAGTTTTTCTTGTCACCGCTGCTTTCGTTATACTCCTGCATGCAGAGAATGTCGACATTCTGGCTGCGCATCTCGGCAAGGATATCCTGTGCCATAAATCCTGAAGTTTCGCGGTTGAACATTGCCACGTTGTAGGAGGCAATCTTCAGTCCGTTCTGTCTCGCGGCATCTTCGTCGTGGAAGAACGGAACCTGATACATTGTACCCATATACGGTACGCAGCATGCCACTGTGATGACGGGAATAGCCAGAAACAACCAGCGGCGTCTCACAGCCCAGTAGACTATGAGTACGACGTTTGCCAAGATGAGCAGTGGCAGCACGTAGACCAACATAGCTCTGGCAGAGTTTCCCACTGGTGTGACGTTACCTCCGAAGAGTGCGACGAAGGTAAAAATGCTGACCACGACTTGTATCACGAGGAACATCATGGCCACATATCTGTAAACAGCTAATTTTCCCATAGTATATGATTATTGATTTTTGTCATCAACATATTTCTGAACCGTATCCAGCAGGTCTTCCACACGGAAGGGCTTAGCCAGGAATTCGTCACAGCCAGCCTCCTTGGCTTCGCGGATGTTTTCCTCGAAGGCATAGGCACTCAAGGCAATGACGGGCATGTCGTGGTTCACCTCTTTAATAATACGCGTAGCATCCAGTCCGTTCATCCCCGGCATCCGTACGTCCATAAGTACCAGACTGGGGTGTTCATCCTCACACAGCGTTACCGCCTCAATGCCGTTGCAGGCCCTTAGCAGCCTGTAGCGCTTCTGCAGCACTATCTTTATCAGTTCGTAGTTGCTGTCTTCGTCCTCGGCAACGAGAATGAGTGGCAGATCTGCCATATTGTTCTTGGTGCTGACGCGAATGGTGCGTGAGTTGGTGGTGATGCGGGTGTTCTTTGCCATTCCACCGATGGTTCCCTCGAAGGGCAGCGTGAAACGGAACGACGACCCTTTGCCAAGGGTGGATGTGACTTTGATGGTGCCTCCCATCTTCTCGACAATGATTTTGCAGAGCGCCAGTCCCAAACCGAATCCGTTCTGTTTCTCGGCATCTCGCGACATGTATGTATGGAAAATCTTGTCAAGGTCTTCTTCGGCTATTCCTGTGCCTGTATCTGTGACATAGAACTCAACCTCCTGTCCGTCGTTGTTCAGTCTGTATCCGTAGGTGATGCTGCCCGACGAGGTATGTTTCAGTGCATTGCTGATGAGGTTTGACATTACTTGTGTAATACGGTTGGCATCGGTATTGAGCGTCACGTTCATGTTTGAATTGACACAATGCAGTTGCACCGTCTCAGGACAGCGGAATTTAAAGATGAGCTGTATGTTGTGACACAACTCATTTAAATCGGTCATTTGCTTCTTTATGGAAATCTCTCCGGCTTCCACCCTTGACAGGTCCAGAATCTCGTCAATAAGCGCCAATACGCGTCCGTTGTTGCTCTCGACGATTTCCATGTACTTCATGCGGTCCTCGGGCGAGTCGGTCTCAGCCATCACACGTGCAAAACCCTCAATGGCGTTGAGGGGGGTACGTATCTCATGGCTCATATTAGCAAGGAATAGCGACTTCATCTGACTGGCTTTCTCAGCCTTGGCAGCCTTCTCTTCGTACTCGCTAATCCTCTGTCGGGCTGCTTCCAATTCTTGTTCAACAGCCTGATATTTTTCGTTAATTTCTACAATTTTCTGCAGTAGTAGTTCTCGCTCGTCCTGATTCATTTTAATAAAATCTCAATACGCTGCAAAGATATAACTTTTTTTGTCAGCATGCAAAAAAAACGGCATCTTTTTTTATTACTTCGGCGTTTTCATGTTTTAAATCATTTCAACAGATGCTATCCGCGCTTTGCTTTCTCCCATGCGCCTCCGCCCTGATGGTGGCGCAAATAATACATTCCACGAAAGACATTCAGATTCATGAAGAGGAAGTAGTAGGGAATGAACAACAAGCGGCTCTTCTTTCCGCTTTGCTCCTTCAAGTATCCAAGCAGTGCTGCCAAGTAGAAGAGCAGCTGTAACAGCCAGATGACGGTGTAGACGGTGCCTGCCTTCATCATTACCAGTGCCACATTGAGCGGTATCAGCGCCATCATGGCAACAGGTGTGACGGTCCAACGCAAGACACGGTGAGACACAAACTGGAAGGCAACGATAAACCTGCGGAAGGGGTTCATCATTTCTCGGAGCCACCAGCAGCTCTGTAAACCGCCGGCAGCTATGCGCTGCTTGCGCTTCGACTCCTCTGCTAGATTTGCCGAGCCGAATTCCATTGCGTAGGCTTCCGAGGTATAAGCTATGCGATAGCCTTTGTCTACTATTCGCATTGACATGACGAAGTCGTCGAGCAGTGCCGTCTCAGGCATAGGTTCATAGAGCCGCGTACGGATGGCATTCAGTTCTCCGGCGGCACCCATAGCCGAATAGAGCTCGCTGTCCCAGCGCTTCAGTGTGCTTTCGTATTTCCAATACATGCCTTCACCCTCGGCAGCAATTTCTCCTTTGTTGCGAGCTGTCACCCTTTTCTCGCCAGCTACACAACCCACTTGAGGATTTAAAAAGCAACGCACGATGTGTCGCAACGCTTCGCGATTGACCTGAGTGTTGGCATCAGTCATGACGGTGATGTCGCTCTTCACCATGCTGATGCCGTGATTCAGCGCTGCCGTCTTTCCACGGCGTTCAGGACTATATACAACCTCTACGTCAGTGTATTTCTGCAGGCGTTCGTTTGTGGCATCTGTAGAACCGTCGGTAACCCACATCACATGAAGTTTGTCGGCAGGATAGTCAAGCTCCCTGATGTTCTGCATCTTCCAGTCCACAATGTCCTGTTCGTTATAGGCACAAACCATGAATGTCACTTCCGGCAGCTGAGCATCATCGGGCAGTTGCTGTTGCTGTGGCTTGCCTTTCAGCCACCGTTTGACACATACAGCCAGATACAAGATGACTCCATATCCTAAATAGGTATAGAGACAAATTATGAGGCATGTCCAAAACAAAATCTTCAGTAGTGTCATCTGCCGTTTCGGGTTTTCATTCAGCAAAGGTAATGATAATAGTTGAAACCGCCAAGACTTTTTTCAATTATCATGGTAACACCATATTTTTTTTGAAAAAAGAATTGTCAATTATCAATTTTTTTGTACCTTTGGCACCAATTATGAGAAATTTGTTCAGAAATATCGTCCTGCTGCTTGCTGCCGCTGTTGTCATCAGCGGCTGTCGGAACAAGCAGCCAAAGGCGCAAGCTGTAGCAGGTGTTACCGCTGCCGACTCGCTGGTTGTTGTCAGTGTGAAATATGCAACGGGCTTTACTGTCAAAGACTCGGCAGGCATGCGCCTTGTGTCCATAGAGCGCCAGGATATGGGTACTCACCGTAAAGGCGGCATGCATAGAACTCATAACAGTCATAGCAAACACGGCAAGCATGCTGAATCCATGGGGAGCTACCATTTTGCACTGGTTTCCTCAGACGACGTACAGGTTCCTGAGGGTTATACCAAGGTGCGTGTTCCTATTGAACGCACGCTCTGCATGACAGCCCTCCAGTTGTCAAACTTTACGGTACTTGATGCCCTTGATGTTGTGCGTGGCATTACCGGCACCAAGAATATGTTCAATAAAGACGTCTTGCAGCGAGTAGAAGACGGCAGAATGGTGAAGATTGGTATGGAAGGGGAGTTCGACACTGAATTGGTGTTGGCTGCCCATCCAGATGTCATCTTCATCTCTCCCTTCAAGCGTGGAGGCTATGATGCCATCAAAGAGACTGGCATTACGCTGATACCGCATTTAGGCTATAAGGAACTTCACCCATTGGGGCAGGCCGAGTGGATAAAACTGGTAGGTATGTTCATCGGCAAGGAGCAGTTGGCGAATGAGGTCTTTAGCGGTATAGAAAAACGCTACAATGAACTGAAGGAGAAGGCTGCAAACGTAAAGTACCGTCCTACAGTGACTAGTGGCGAGATGCACTACGGCACGTGGCGCGCAGTAGGCGGAAAGAACTATCTGGCACAGATTTTCCACGATGCCGGTGCCGATTATGTAGTAAAGGATGAAGAGACAGCAGGTGAGAACCTGGAGTTCGAGAAAATGTATGCCCTCTCTGCCAATGCAGACTTTTGGCGCATTCTGAACAGCTATCCTGGTACTTTCGGCTATGACGAACTGAAGGCTGCCGAACCACGCAACGCGCTGTTCAAGGCTTTTCGTGAACGAAAAGTCATCTACTGCAACATGCGGAAAACACCGTATTACGAAATATCGCCCGTTGAACCCGATGTGTTGCTGAAGGATTTTGTCGCAATTTTCCACCCTGAGTTGGTAGAAGAAGGCTACACTCCTAAATACTACAAACTCCTGAAATAACAATGGAAAGACAGTCCTCAAGGTGTTCGCATGCTTCACATCTCATGGCACTTGCTGCTATAGGCTTGACAATTGTGCTGCTGCTGATTGTCAACGTACTGTTGGGTACGGTGAAGATTCCCTTTTGGGAGGTGTGTCGCATCTTGACAGGTGGTGGGAGCAACGAGATTTGGATCAACATCATCTTTAGCAGCCGACTACCGCAGGCGCTGACAGCCATCGTGGCAGGTGCAGGTTTGGCAGTTAGTGGTTTGCAGATGCAGACGGTGTTTCGCAATCCGCTGGCAGGTCCATCGGTACTGGGTATCTCCAATGGTTCGGCTTTGGGTGTGGCTATTGTCGTGCTGCTGTCAGGCAGTGTTGGTGGTGTCGCCCTTTCCAGTTTAGGCTATTTCGGCGAAGCAGCAATGTCGGTGGCAGCTGTTGTCGGAGCCTTGGCAGTCCTGCTGCTCATCATGTGGGTTGCTCAGAAGGTAAAAGGCAATGTAACGCTGCTCATCATTGGTGTGATGATTGGTTATCTGGCTAATGCCATCATCGGTGTGCTGAAGTTTCTGGCACCCGAGGAAGATGTAAAGGCTTTCGTCGTGTGGGGGTTGGGGTCATTCTCGCGTGTCAGCGGTGATGAGATGATGGTCTTTGTCATTCTGATGGCTGTACTGTTGCCATTGGCTTTCCTGTTGGTGAAACCCCTCAACCTGTTACTGCTGGGCGAGCGCTATGCTGCAAACCTAGGACTGAATGTCAAGCGTAGCCGTATGCTGGTCATCATCTCTTCGGGTGTGTTGGTAGCTATTGTTACTGCTTACTGCGGACCCATTATGTTTATCGGAATGGCTGTCCCTCACTTGGCGCGAGCTATCTTCCGAACCAGCGACCATCGTATCCTGATGCCCGGGACGGCATTCTGTGGCTCGGCATTGGCGCTGCTTTGTAATCTCATAGCCCGGATGCCCGGCTTTGAGGGAGCGCTTCCCGTCAATAGTGTAACGGCGTTAGTAGGTGCTCCGATTATTGCGATGGTTATCTTCCGCCGCCGTCATCGGGAGGTAGCGGAATAGCCTTTCTATAGTATTTTCATGATGTCTTGCAGACGAGTCACCGTATAGGTTGCTTCTTGTGATGGTTCAGGCACCGACCAACGGTTGAAGAACAGCGCGTTGATTCCTGATGCCATAGCCCCTTGAATGTCGGTCTGCAGGTTGTCGCCAATCATCAGCGTTGTGGCACGCTGTGCTCCGGTCTTCTGGAGGGCATAGTCAAAGAACGCTGATGATGGCTTGTTGGCTCCCGCATCTTCGCTCAGCACAATGGTGTCGAAGTAGTCTTTCAGTCCACATGCCGCCAGTTTTTTATACTGTACCTCATGGAAACCGTTGCTCGTCATGTGCAGTCCATAGCCTTTCTGCTTCAGATAGTCCATCAGTTCATGGGCTCCTTCTACCACGCCCGACTTGCTGGAGCAGTAGTCTAAAAAGCAATCGCTGATGGCTAAGAGGTAAGAGGTGAGAGATGAGGGGTGAGACAGTTCTTCCTTGTACGCTTCACGAAACTGTTCACTGACTGTCAGCGGACGGCGAAAGCGCTCCTCGATGAGGAAGTCGCGCGTGATTTCTCCCTTCGAATAGAGTGTCCATAGGTCGATGTTCGCTTGCCAATAAGCGTCATAAAACACCTGAGGGTCAGCGAAATAGCGTTCGAGGTGGAAAGCCTCGAAAGTTTCGCGCAAGGCAATGACAGCATTGCCGTAAGTATCATATAACGTGTCATCGAAGTCTATAAACAAATCCTTGTATTTCATCTCAGTTCTCAGTTCTTAGTTCTTAGTTCTCAGTTCATATACCTTGCCTTTCTCGTCAATAAGGACAATGTCCAGGATAGCATTGGGAAGCAGGGGCTGACAGTGTTTCATGCAATGTCTGATGACAACATGTGCGAAGGCCTCAGTCTGCGAGAGAGGAATGCGTTCCCATAGCTCCCGAGCCAGCGTGAGGTCTGTTATATCAGTCTTACATCCAGCCTCTTGTAACATCTGTGCGATGAAATCCTTGTTCATCGTGACCTTCTTGCTGTGAGTATCCAGATGTCCTTCGGCCAACTTCACTGCCTTGCCTAACATGACTCCCAGCGTTATATGCCTGATGTCCAGTTGGTGTGCAATCTTCAGCGTTTCGCCGATGTAGTTGCCGTATTCTACGAAAGCTTGCTGTGGCAGAGCGGGGTAGAGGGTTTTGATGAAACGTTCGCTCTTGCCTCCACTGTTGATGACAACGTGGTTGGTGCAGCTGGCTTTTGCTACCTCCATGCATTTGCGGATGCTGTCAATAAATGCCTCCTCGCTGAAAGGCTTTACAATGCCGCTGACACCAATAATTGATATTCCACCTTCTATACCCAAACGGGGATTGAAGGTGCGGCGCGCTATTTCCACTCCTTGCGGAACAGAAATGGTGACACAGAGCATAGTGTGTGGACCGATGAGTGGCTTCAGGTTCTGCACCATCATCTGTCGAGGTGCTTTGTTGATGGCAGCTTCGCCAGGTGGAAAGTCGAAGCCGGGCAGTGTGAAGTGTCCCACACCCTTACCACCTTTTATTATTATATAGGGCTCGCTGTCCGGAGTGGCATCCATGGTGACGGAAGCTCTCACCTCCACACCATTCGTCACGTCGGGGTCATCGCCAGCTTCCTTGATACAGTAAGCATAGCTGTCACCATAACCAACAGTCACACTGATGGTTTCGCCATTTGGCAGCATTACTGGTACCTCAGCAGGAAGAGACGCTGATGTGGCGTTGCGTTGCCGCTGGAATGCAAGCGTTGCTGCTATAGCTGCAGCAGTAGCACAAGTTCCTGTTGTTAGTCCGCTGTGCAGCGGATAGAATTCTGGCAACAGGCGTTCTACCATACGGCGCAAACCGTGAGGACCATTGACTGTTGAGCATTGCGTATTTGCATAAGACAACTGGGGGCGTTTCAGTGCGATGATACGCATTCCTTTTTTTCGTGCCGCTGCCACTTTCTCGATGAAACCTCCTGACAGTCCGCTCTCTTTTAGCAGAATGGCTTCAGCCTCAGTGTTCATGCTGTCTTCGTCTTCATAGAAGCACAGCTGTTCGTCTGTTGCCCCCTGTTGATGAGCCAGCGTGATGGACGATTCGCGCCTCAGGATGCGATACCATATCTTTATACCATCGGCCTCCAATGGCTTCAGCTTGCTGATGCTCTGCACTCCTGTTGTTGCCAGCAGCGAGTGGATGTGGTGTGGCATTTCGTTGTAGTTGTCTATCCAAATAATGTCCGAATCGCGTGGTGGATAGATGCGTTCGTATCTGACTACCGGTAGGTTGAGCTCGTGAACTACCTCACTGATGGTCTCGTGTAGCTTCTCGGCAAACGGATGTGCTGCGTCTACCACCAGTCTGATGTTGTGTTTCGTACAAAACGACACCATCGACGCTTTATCCATTGCCCCGTCGGTACGCACACCATGATGTAGACTGATATCCTGTTCTCCTGTTTTGGTACTGTAATAGAAGGTGGTGCCAGCTTCTTCCAGCACCTCCGCCGCCTTGCGTCCTTCCGTTGTTCCACCGAATACCAGTATCATAACTGCGTGCAAAGATACACATTTTTATTTATGGAAAAGCATAATATGCAACTAAAAATTATTTCTACGAATAAAAAAAAGGACATCACTTGTGTTGTGATGTCCCTTTCTTTGTTCCGTATTTGTCACACGTGCGTTACTGTGCAGGTGCAGCAGGAGCCTCAGTAGCAGGAGCCTCAGTAGCAGGAGCCTCGGCAGCAGGAGCCTCGGCAGCAGGAGCTTTAGCATCTTTCTGCTGACTAGCACCAAAACCTGGGAGGTTGTTGGGATTCGTAACGGGGTTTGTCACGTTCTCCATTACAGAGTTGTCGGTGTGAGCCGTGGGAGCTACCCATGCACAGGCGATGCTGACAACAACCATTGCAGCAGCAAGGAACCATGTGGCTTTCTCGATGAAGTCGGTGGTCTTGCGAACACCAGCTACCTGGTTGTAACTTGCGAAGCTTGATGACAGGCCTCCGCCCTTAGACTCTTGAATCAGCACAATACCAATCATCAGTATGGATGCTACTACGATAAGAATTACAAATAATGTGTACATGTTACTTTTGTTTTTTATTGTTGTTTATTATTAATTTTTCGAGAAATCGCATCTGGTCGGCAAAGTAGACGTTCTTTTCAGGATGTTGCTTGCTGAGTCGGCCGATGATGTCCAAGGCTTTCTGGTAACGGCCTTGCTTGATGTATATGCGGGCGAGGGTTTCGGTGAAGTATTCTTCATCGTTGGTGTCGTCTTCGGCAGAATTGTCTGCAGGTTTTTCGTCCTGCGTATCCTCTTGAGGAAGTTCACTGAGCAGAATGCGGCCTTGCTCTTCTTCGAGGAAGGTGTCGATAAGGTCTTGCCCCTTCATCTGTGGAATCTCGGTGCTTTCCTCCTTACGGCTATCTTCGGTTGACAGCAGGTAAGCAACATAGTCGATGGCAGCATCGGCAGGTGTAGGACGGCGGTGTGGCTCCGACTGCTCTTCATCAGCGGGAATGGAGTCGAGGAAGGTGTCGATGAGTGTCAGCGTGCGGTTGTCCGGTGCGTCATCGGTTGATGAACTGTGGTTGGTTTCTTTACCGTTGGACGGAGCGGAATGCAACTGATAGTGAGCCAGCTCCACTAACTGGAATATTACCTTGCGGTCAGTAATGTATATGGCAGCACGGCGCAGTTCCTGGTCGAAAGCCGGGTCGTGTAAGATGTAGAGATTCTGGAGCATAAGCAGGCGGGCAGTCTGAAAGTAGGGGTGCAACGCCAGAAGCGATCGCAACTCGTACAGCGTGTCGCGATTCATGCGCTCAGGGTGTTTTATCAGTTCTGTCAGTTCTACCATTATACTGCTTCTTTCCTTGATATGTTACCAGTTGGCTACAGCTGCATTGAATATCTGGTCGCACAGATCCCTTATAATCAGCGTTACCAGTTCTTCCTGTACGGCGCTAAGCGACTGGGTAGTCTCGTAGCTTTGGGTGGCTGTAAACTGCCGCTCGAAGTCTTCGGAGTGATTCGTCATGTTGGTGAAGCGAACATTCACGGTGATGGCGAGCTCAGTCTGAGCCGAGTATCCGTCGGCACTAACCGACTTGTTGCGTTGTGTGTATTGCGTGATTTCGCCCTCCAGTTTCAAGTCACCCCCACGTCTCACCTGAATGAGTTGCGTATGGTTTGCAAACTGGTCTTTCAGCCTGTTGTTGAACATTGCGCCCATAGGTGCCCAAACATAATTGGAGCGAACGGGGAACTCGGCAATCTGGATAGTCTTGGTTTTGGAATAATCTATGCTCGCACCGTTGAACTTATAGGTTACGGAGCATGCCGTCAGTAGAACGGCAAGTAGTGTCAGCAGCAAGACATGTCTATTTCTCCATTCCATATTGCTTCAGTCTTCTATATAACGTGCGGTCACTTATGCCTAACTCCAGAGCGGCTTTCTTGCGATTGCCACCGTTGCGGTCGAGTGCTTTTTCAAGCATCTGGCGGCTGAGGTCGCTGAGGTTGAGGTTCTCCTGCTCGGGCTCAATATACTCTTCAGCCACCGCATCTTCCAGTGCTGCATTGACAGGTGTTACAGCCGACACTGCGGGGATGGGGGCGAGCTGCGTAGCAGGCAGCGGCGAAGTCTGCTGTACGGGTGCTTGAACCTGTACATCTTCAATGCGCTTCTTCAGTGTGCTCATCTCGCGGCGCATGTCGTTGACATTCGAGCGCAGTTCAAATAGTATCTTATACAGTATCTCGCGTTCGTTTTCAAAAGAGTGGTCGCCCTCAGTGTGCAGTAGTGCCAGCTGCGTGCTCTCCTGATCTTGAGGGATGAAGCGAGACAAGATGTCGGGTGTAATCTGGCGGTCGGTGCTGAGTATAGAGAGTTGCTCGGTGATGCTCTTGAGTTGTCGGATGTTTCCTGGCCACTTGTAACGCATCAGCATCTGTTTGGCTTCTTCGGTCAGCACCACTTTGTCCATGTGATACTTCTCGGCCATCTGCATAGCAAAAAGGCGAAACAGCAACACGACATCTTCACCACGGTCGCGAAGTGCCGGCATCTGTATCTGGACCTGATTCAGACGGTAGTACAAATCCTCACGAAAGCGTCCCTCGCTGATAGCCTTTTGAATATTGACATTTGTAGCAGCAACAACGCGGACATCGGTTTTTCTGACTTCGGTAGCACCAACGGGAATGTATTCACCATTTTCGAGCACACGTAACAGACGAGCTTGGGTGGCAATTGGAAGTTCGCCGACCTCGTCGAGAAACAAAGTGCCCTTGTTGGCAACGCCAAAGTAACCTTGAGAGTCGTTGATGGCTCCAGTAAACGAGCCTTTGACGTGTCCGAAGAGTTCTGAGTCGATGGTTCCTTCAGGAATGGCACCACAGTTGATGGCGAAATACTTCTCTCGGCGGCGTGGAGAATTGTCGTGAATGACACGAGGCAAAATGTCCTTACCCACACCGCTCTCACCGATAATCAGCACGCTGAGATCTATCGGCGCCACTTTCAGGGCAACGTCGAGCGCGTTATTCAGTGCATCACAGTTTCCTACGATGTTATAACGTTGTTTGATATTCTGGAGGTCTGATGTCTTCATCAATTTGCTGGCTTAAGGCCATTTGGCTGCAAAGGTACAAAGAAAATCTGACATAATGGCATGCTTTGGCAGAAAATTAACTTTCTGTGTCAGTTTTCGAGCGGTCATCCCTTTTAGGGTTGTCACTCTTTCGTACCGTAAAACGTGGTTTGTCGCTGTCTTCGCGCTTTTCGTGGAACAGTTTTGGAAGCGGGTTCTGCAACGGCTCGTCATAATCCTTGCGATTTCGGAAGATATCGATAGCAGTAAAGATAGCCTGACGCATTGAGTTTTCATCAGCCAGTCCTTTTCCTGCAATGTCGTATGCTGTCCCGTGATCAGGTGAAGTACGTACCAGCGGCAGGCCAGCAGTGTAGTTGACACCGCTGTCAAGTGCTATTGTCTTGAAAGGAGCTAATCCCTGGTCGTGATACATTGCCAGAATGCCATCGAAGTGGCTGTAACTGCCTGCGCCAAAGAAGCCGTCAGCGGGGTAGGGACCAAAAGCCTGAATAGACTTAGCCGCCAGTTCTTCTACGGCAGGCATTATAACATCGTGCTCCTCAGCCCCTAGAAGTCCGTTGTCACCAGCATGCGGATTAAGTGCAAGAATGGCGATGCGCGGGTTGGAAATGCGGAAGTCGCGCTTTAGCGACTGATGCAGGATGGTAGCCTTCTCAACAATGGTATCTTTCGTGATGGCTGCCGCTACATCCTTGATAGGTAGATGAGTCGTGACTAGCGCTACGCGGAGTTGTTCGTTCATGAGAATCATGAGGGCTTTTTGACCATCGCCAACACTGTTCTCGATGTATTCGGTGTGACCAGGGAAATGAAAGTTCGGACTCTGGATGGTGGCTTTGTTGATGGGGGCTGTCACCAGCACGTCAAAAAGTCCCTTGCGGTAGTCTTTCATTGCCTGTTCCAAAGCTTTGAAGGCGGCATGACCCGCCTCTTGTGAAGCCTGTCCGAAGTCAATCTTTATCTCCTCATTAGTGCATGAAAGCAGGTTCAGGTGCCCGTTGCGTGCTTCTTCGGCTGTTTGAATGGTGTTGTAATTAACCTCCAAGTTCAAGGCGTTGCGGTGATAAGCTGCAACCTTGGGTGAACCATAGATGATAGGTGTGCAGAGTTCGAGCATCTCGGGGTCACTGAAGACCTTGAAGATGACCTCGTAACCGACACCATTGGTATCTCCTTGTGTGATAGCCACACGAATTTTTCTGTTTTCCATATTTCTTAAAGTGTTTCGTTATTCTGTTTAGCTGTTGACAGTAGACCGCAAGCAGCAAAGATGTCCTGTCCGCGGCTGGCGCGAATGGTTGTTGTGATGCCGTGAGCTGTAAGATAGTCGCGCAGGGCTTCCATACGGCGCTCGTCAGACCCGGGCAAGTCAACTCCGGGTATTTCGTGAAAGCGTATCAGGTTGACACGACATTCCAAACCTTCGAGCCTGCGGACGATTTCGCGTCCGTAGAGAGGGGAGTCGTTCATACCTCCAAAGCAGATGTACTCGAACGAGCAGCGTCGCTGGTGTGTGAAGTCATATTGTCGCAGTAGGTTGATGGTTTCTTCTAGCGGCATTGCTTTTTCTGCAGGCATCAACTGCAAGCGCTGCTCGTGCAGCGGCGAATGCATAGAGATAGCGATGTGGCAAGGGCTCTCGTCAAGAAAGCGCTTTAGTTTACCCTTGATGCCAACAGAACTCACCGTGATGCGCTTTGGACTCCATGCAAAACCCCAGTCGGCAGTCAGTATCTCGCAGGTACGCATGACGGCATCGATGTTGTCCATAGGTTCACCTTGCCCCATGAAGACAATATTGGTAAGGCGGTCAGCTTCCGGCAGTGCACATATCTGGTTCAGAATGTCGCCGGCACTGAGGTTTCCGTGCCATCCCTGCTTTCCGGTCTGACAGAAGAGGCAGTTCATCTTACATCCCACCTGGCAGGAAACGCACAGTGTGGCACGCTCGTGGTCTGGAATGAACACCGTCTCCACATACTTATTGTCACAGGCAGGAAAGAGGTACTTGATGGTTCCGTCCTTTGAACGTTGGCAGTCGGTGGGTGGCATCAGACCTACCTCGTAGCGTTCGGCCAGTTTCTGGCGGTTTTGCTTCGAGAGATTAGTCATTTCGTCGATGCTCGCAATGCGTTTCTCGTATAACCACTGGGCAAGTTGTTTGGCTGTAAAAGCAGGCATGCCCAAGCCACTCACAACAGTCTTGAGCTCTGTGAGTGTCAGTCCTAAAAGTTTGCTTCGCTGAACCACTTCTGGTTGTTTTTCCGAAATCATGACTGCAAAGGTACAAAATAATTGATAATTGACAATTGTTTTTTTAAGAAAAAGTGTGGTGTTGCAATGATAATTGATATTTTTTTGTACCTTTGCAGCTAAAATGAAACAAATACACTATCATGATACGAAAAACGGATTGTTTTTTATCTTGTCAGTCGCTTGCTGAGATACTTCCAGTAGTGGCGCAGCTGCGATGCAGCAACCATGTTAGACACATCTTTTTGTTAGTCAACGAGCAGCTTGCTTCACAAGAACAGGCACCTGCCGACTGTTCCTTTCTTATTACAGACAGTTTGGTGAGCAGCCAGTTTGTGATGCAGGTGGCTGAGAACAGCCAATCAGACTATGTGTTGCTGGGATTGAAACCAACATCGTTAGTCATCGGGAAAGCCGCTGTTGAGCGCATGATGCAGGTGGCTGACGATGTTCATGCCGCGTTGGTGTACAGTGACCGCTATCAGATAGAGGGTGGTGAGCGCAAGAGCCATCCGGTGATAGACTATCAAGACGGTTCTTTACGCGATGACTTCGATTTCGGTTCGCTGATATTGGTGCGCACTTCCTTGTTGCACAAATACGCTACGAGTGACCATGAGGCAGATTTCCGTTACGCAGGTTTCTACGACTTGCGTCTTTTCCTGAGCCGCGAGGGTATGCTCTTCCATCTGAATGAATACTTATATACCGAAGAGGAGCAAGACCTCAGGGCATCAGGAGTCAAGCAGTTTGACTATGTAAACCCCGCTAATCGCGAGGTACAGATAGAGATGGAGCAATCCTGTACTGCACACTTGCGTCAGGTTGGAGCCTTAGTAGATACGTCACAGTATGGCGAGATAGACTTCGACGAGCAGGAGTTTGAAGTAGAGGCTTCCGTTGTCATCCCTGTTTTCAATCGTGTCAAGACAATACGTGATGCCGTAGAAAGTGCGTTGTCGCAGAAGACCTCTTTCAAGTACAACGTGTTGGTTGTTGACAACCATTCTACTGATGGAACCTCAGCCATCCTTTCTGAACTGTCGGATACTTATGGCGACAAGCTTCACGTAATCGTTCCCGAGCGTACCGACCTCGGTATTGGAGGTTGTTGGAATGAGGCCATCAACAGCAGCTGGTGCGGACGTTTTTCAGTGCAACTTGACTCCGATGATTTGTATTCTTCGCCCGATACGTTGCAAACCATTGTTGATGCTTTCTACCGGCAGAAAGCAGCTATGGTGATAGGGTCATACAGAATGTGTGACTTCGAGCTGAATACGCTGCCTCCAGGATTGATTGCCCACAAGGAGTGGACCGACGAGAACGGTCCTAATAATGCCCTTAGAATCAATGGGTTGGGAGCTCCTCGTGCATTCTTTACACCACTGCTCCGACAGGTGCAGTTCCCCAACACATCCTACGGCGAAGACTACGCATTAGGTCTCGTCTTCTCTCGACATTTCCGCATTGGTCGTATTTTCACAGAACTGTATCTCTGCCGTCGTTGGGGTGGCAATTCCGATGCCGCATTGAGCACCGAGAAAATCAATGCCAACAACTTATACAAAGACCGCTTGCGCACCATTGAGTTGCATGCCCGCCAGTCTATGATGCGTGGAACTGCTTTAGAAGATCAGACCTCGCTGACCCGTTTCTTCCTGCGACAATTGCAGACGTGGGATGAAGTACGCCAGCGCTATCGTGATTTAGACTATGTCAAGACGCGGGAGTTGATAACCGATACGATTGCATTAGCGGTACAATGGAATCCAGCACGTATTCGTTCTACCGGTGCCAAGATAGACGCGAAGTCAATAGCCGAACGTCCTTGTTTCCTGTGTGCTCAGAACCGTCCCCAGAAGCAGATGAAACGCGTGATAGACGGTAAGTATGAGCTGCTGGTCAACCCATTCCCGATTCTGCCTGTTCACTTCACGTTAGCGTCACTCCGTCATCAGCCTCAGCGCATTCTTCCGATGTATGCTGACATGTTGAAGATGGCAGAACGGAATCCTGACCTCACCTTATTATATAATGGTCCCAGATGTGGTGCTTCAGCCCCCGATCATGCTCACCTGCAAGCCGTCAGTACAGGTATTCTGCCGCTACAGCTATCGTGGCAACGATTAAGCCGCAACCTACAGGAAGTCACGACCGATGCAGAAGGAAATGGAATCTGGCAGGTAACAGACTATCCGGCATCAGCTTTTGTCATCAAGAGTCACAAGCAGGAAACTGGCAAGCACTTGTTTCACCGTCTGTACGACTGTCTGCCGTCACAAGCCGATGAAGTTATGATGAATGTCATTATGTGGCGTCAGGGTGATGAGTTGCTGAGTGTTGTGCTGCCCCGCAGAAAGCATCGCCCGGAGTGTTACGAGAAGAGTGGTTCAGACCAGTATATCATCAGTCCAGGAGCTGTAGATATGGGCGGTCTTATCATTACGCCTCGTGAAGAAGACTTCCTTAAGCTGACGGCAGAGACGGTGCTTGACATCTATAAAGAGATAAGTCTGACACCCGACGAGATGCAGGAAGTAGTAAGTCGGGTCAAGCGCAAGCCTCAGAGCTCCTCGTCGTCTTTGCAAACTTCAGAGCAGCCCAATGTGACAGTAGGTATTGTGAGTGCCGAGAAAATCGTCTTTTCGCTCAACGCACCCTATACCGCCAAAGGTGCAACTATAGAGGGCAAGCAGTTTGTTGAGTTCTCTGAGGGAGGTATTCTATGGAATGGCAATCAATATCGCGAGTTGACTTTCAAGCCCTCATCACCCGAAGCATCGTTCTCGCTCTTCGATGTTACCATTGGTGTCAATTTCCATTGGGAACGCCGTGAAACCCAGGTGTTCTTAGGAACACTGAGGCTGAAGGTGGAGTCCGACAAAATAGTCGCCATCAACGAACTGCCCGTAGAACAGTATCTGGCTTCCGTCATCAGCAGTGAAATGAAGGCAACGGCAGGCATCGAACTGCTGAAAGCCCACGCCGTCATCAGCCGTTCGTGGCTGTTGGCACAGATGCGTCGTCGTGAAGAGAACAAGCAACAGAAGGATGGCTTCTTCTCGTTTGTCAAGAAAGATGACGAACTGATACGCTGGTACGACCGTGAAGACCATACGCTGTTCGACGTATGTGCCGACGATCACTGTCAACGTTATCAAGGCATCACAAAGCAGACGAGCCAAGCCGTCGAGCAGGCCCTGAAAGCTACTTACGGTCAGATATTGTGTTATGGTGACGAGATTTGCGATGCCCGTTTCTCGAAGTGCTGTGGTGGTGTAACCGAAGAGTTCCAATATTGCTGGGAGGATACCCCCAAGCCTTATCTTGTCAGCGTCAAGGATCCTTTCTGTAACACGAACGACAAAGCCATACTCTCGCAAGTACTCAACGATTATGATTTGGAAACGAACGACTTCTACCGCTGGCAGGTAGAGTACAGCGCGAAAGAACTCACAAAGCTTGTCAACGAGAAGCTGAAGGACGACTTTGGCGAGGTGGTTGACTTAGTCCCCGTTGAACGTGGTAAGAGCGGACGCATCTGGAAACTGAAAATTGTAGGCACGAAGAAGACGTTGACCATAGGGAAAGAGCTAGAGATTCGGCGCGTGTTGAGCGAGAGCCATCTCTATAGTTCCGCTTTTGAGGTAGAGAAGACAGCTAGCGGATTCCGCTTGAAGGGTCGCGGCTGGGGTCACGGTGTCGGTTTGTGCCAGATAGGTGCTGCCGTGATGGGACAAAAGGGATATAACTACAACGAGATACTGCTGCACTACTATCAGGGTGCAGAGGTAAAAAAGATATATTGAAGTAAAACCATTAAATATTTTTTTATTATAGTTTAAGATGAAACAACACAGAAATCCTTGGTTCTGGATACCAACACTTTATATTGCAGAAGGACTGCCCAACGTCGTTGTTATGACAGTAGCAGTAGTCATGTATATGCAGATGGGGCTCAGCGATACCGATATCGCCTTGTATACCGGTTGGCTCAGTTTGCCTTGGGTCATCAAACCCCTGTGGAGTCCTTTCGTTGACCTCTATCGCACAAAGCGTTGGTGGGTATTGGCAATGCAGCTGCTGCTGGGTTCTTCTTTGGCAGGTGTGGCTTTTACGCTCAACACACCGTTTTGGTTTCAGGGTACGATGGCTTGCTTCTTCCTGATGGCTTTTTCCAGCGCCACTCACGATATAGCAGCCGACGGCTATTACATGTTGGATTTGGACGACCATCAGCAGGTGTGGTTTGTGGGTATTCGCAATACGTTCTACCGGCTTGCTGTCATCTTCGGTAATGGCGTGTTAATACCTGTTGCCGGCATCTTGCAAGTAGTGCTTCGTGACCAGAAAGCTTTTACGTGGAGTCTGGTGTTTTATGGTTTGGCGGCCCTGTTTATAGCTATTTGGCTCTACCATTCCTATATTATGCCTCGACCGGAAGCCGACAAGCCCCACGACACCAATGCTCGCGAGGTAGCCTTAGGCGTTGCAACAGCCTTCAAGACCTTCTTCAGCAAGTTGCCGCCTCGCCAAATGGTGTTTGCCATGCTCTTCCTGTTGTTCTATCGCTTCCCCGAGGCCTTACTGCTGAAGATGAGCGTCACCTTCCTGTTGCGCCCCAACTCGGCAGGCGGACTGGGACTGTCGCCGCAGGAGTTTGGTCTTGCCAGCGGAACGATAGGTGTCATAGGTCTTACATTAGGAGGCATCCTGGGTGGTATGCTTGCCGGTCGTGACGGTTTCAAGCGTTGGCTTTGGCCTATGGTTTGTGCGCTTACGCTTCCCAACATCGTCTATATCTACCTGAGTTACGTCATGCCTTCAAACCTTATTGTCATCAGTTCGTGTCTGTTTGTCGAGCAGTTTGGTTACGGTCTTGGTTTTACGGCGTTAACACTTTACATGCTTTACTTCTCTAAGGGACAGTTTCAGACCTCTCACTATGCGTTCTGCACAGCAGTAAGCTACTTGGGACTGATGTTGCCAGGTATGGTGTCGGGTTGGCTGAAAGATGCTATGGGTTATCAGTCGTTCTTCGTGCTAGTGATGTTCCTGTGTGTTATCACATTCGGTGTCACCTTATTTATAAAGGTAGATCCAGACTTCGGAAAGAAGACGGCATAACCATCAAAACAATTAGGAGAATCCCTATGTGGAAATAGGGCTTTTACTTAGGAAAAGAACGCAGGAAGCCGTACCTTTGCGCTCAAGAAAGGTGAAAGCCTTTGGTGAGAATAACAAAAAAAAATACGAATAAGAAAATAACATTTCAAGACGATGAAGCAAATTTTCACCCTTTTAGCAGTTGCGACGTTGGCAATGTGCACGCTGACAAGTTGTAACCGTGATGCTGAGGAGGCTCGTACGCTGAACGGTCAGTGGTCAGGCTATATCAGAACATACTATTATGACCGTTGGGGGCTGACGGGTGATGACTATCGTACCACCATCCAGTTTAATCAGCGCAACAACTACGGCGGTATCGGTTTCGAAGTTGATTATGACCTGAACGATCCTTGGGGCAGTTACTACTACTCACCCATCCGGTGGGAGGTGCGTAATGGTGTCATCTGCATCGACTACGAGGACGGAGCTTACGTAGAGATTTCCCGTTACACGCTGAACAACGACATTTTCCGTGGGTACATGTATGACGGCACCCGTCGTGACATCGAGTTCTCACTGGTGTATGACGGCAACGTAAACTGGAGCCGCTGGAGCTATTCGGGCCGCAGTTGGAGAGCTGCCGAAGCCGGTAGTGATGCAGAAACCGCTGGTGATGCCGAAGAAGATATCTATGTCAAAGGTGCTTGTGTAGCGCGTGGTGCCTTTGCCCGCTCCCTGAAGGCTAAGGCAGCTACAGACTAGATGCCCAGTCCACCATCGTAGGAAGCGTCGACAGCCTTTGACTGAAGAATACGCGAGTAGGGGGTAACATCATGCGTCAGCCAGATGTTGCCTCCTATTGTTGAGTGGTGACCAATAGTGATACGTCCTAGTACCGACGCATTCGAGTAGATGGTGACATAGTCCTCGATGATGGGGTGACGGGGCACGTTGAGCATGTTGCCGTCAGCGTCGTACTTGAAGCTCTTTGCTCCCAGTGTGACACCTTGATAGAGGGTTACGTGATTGCCAATGATACAAGTTTCGCCGATGACGACACCCGTTCCGTGGTCAATAGCAAAATACTCGCCGATTTGTGCCCCCGGGTGAATGTCGATGCCCGTATGCGAGTGAGCCTGTTCGGTGATGATGCGAGGTATGACGGGTACCTGCAATTCGTGCAGCTTGTGAGCGATGCGATAGTGAATCATTGTGCTGACGACGGGATAGCAGAAGATGACTTCGCCGTAGTTGGGTGCTGCGGGGTCGTTGTCGAACATCGCCTGTACATCGGTATAGATGACGCGCTTTATTTCAGGTAGCGCATCAAGGAAGTCGGCAGCCATCTGCTCCGCACATTGGTAGACGTGTTCTTTGTCGCGCAAGTCGCAATCGTCGCAGAACTGCAGTCCGTGGGCTATCTGCTTGACGAGCAGCTGCAACAGTTCTTGCATGTTTACGCCGATGTAGTATGACCGTATAGACTCGTCGGGCTGGCGCTTTGCGAAGTAGTCGGGGAAGATGATGCGCTGCACCAGGTTTACAATGCGTTCCACCTGTTCTACTGACGGCAGTGGGGCTTCTACGGCAGGCATCATGCTTATTTCCTGCTGGGTCATTTTAGACAGCAGGTGTACGTTTTTTAGCAATATGTCGTTAGTCTCTTTTTTCATTTCTTTTACTGTTTGTCTGTATGTTGGTAATGAAGAAGCGTCGGGTATGCCGGTTCTTTAGTTATAGAAATTCCATGAGATGCCAAATCGCAAGATGTTGGTATTAGTGGGGTAGTGTGGGGTGAGGAAGTAGTTTTTCGAGCCCGAGCTAGCATTTACATGACTCATGGCCACAAAGAAGCGGGCGCGCTTCAAGTGCATATTGACATAGACATCGATGAATGGGTAGTTGCCCAGTTCCACCTTCTCGTCGCTGTTCTTTTGAATGGCGAAACTGCTCAGTTGCGGCAGGTAGTCGGGTGCTTCGTATTTAGAGAACCACGTCAGAGTGCCTCCCAGTTCGACATCGAGCACGCGTGCCAGTTTCACCTTCAGATAGAGGTTCGAGAAGAGGTTCAGGTCGGGTAGGGGTAGTGCGCTGGGCATGCTGGAGTTCTGATAAGTTACGGTGTTGTCCCAGTGCAGAATTCCCCATTGCAGCTGCTGTTTCAGCTGTAGCGTCAGCACGTTGATGTTCTGCGACTCCTGGTACACGTCGGCAGTCAATCCCTCGCGTCCTTTTTCGGTAGATGTATAGCTCATGCCCAGATAGGTGTAGTTCTGTATCTCGTCGATAGCGACACGCAGCTGCGTCTTGGTCTTGTCATATGCAAACACACCTTCCAGGTGAGTGCGTGTCTCGGCATCGAGGCTCTTGTTCCACCACAGGTGCTTTGAGTGCATGTTCTCCAGCAGATAGGGTGCGACGATGCGGTTGAAAGCCGCTTTTGCTGCCAGACGCACCGTGTCACCGAAGAGTGGGAAGTTGAGGTCCGTGCTGAAGTTGAGTTCCATCTTGCCCCGATCCATACCCGTTATGCCAAATTCGGCGCCAGCATTGAAGTGGAACGTTTTTCCTTGCGTCTTGGCTATCTGTCCGCCAATGTTGGTACAATACCCTGTATATCTACCTAGATGGTAGGCGTTAGCGCCCTCTTCGAGTTCAGGGAAGAGGAACCGGCGGTACTCCATGCTGACAAAAGCTTTCAGTCCGGCTTTCATGTATTTGTTAAAGCCTTCCAGCAGCGCCAGCGCAAAGGTATTCTTGACGTTGGTGTAGCGGTGTTTGTCGTACATGCTGTTGCCTCCTGAGCTGCCTTCGTAGTCCAGGTCGTAGTAGGTATTGGCGTAGTAGTCGGCAGGCGTATAGTAAGCCTGGTTGATGTGTTCGTAGTTGTTGATGTCGAGGGTATGTATGATGCTGGTTACGGGCACGTACTCTTTCTTCATTGTGGCATCAATGCTGTCCTGCAGTGCCTGTGCTGCTGCTATACTGTCCATAGCGGCTTTGTCCACCTGTATTCGTGTGGTGTCCTTCTGTTGGCGTTCTTCACGTCTTACGGGTTCGTTTCCCATGATGCGTGCGTCCTTTGGTCGTCCGGCTGGTGCGGGCCCGACTACGGGAGCGTCTTTGCGCCCTTGGCTTTTATTCTTAGCGTCCTCCTTTTCTTTCTTCTCGCGTTCCTTCTTTTGCTTTGCCGAAGCTTGTGCGAACTTACGTGCTGCTATTTCTTCGTCGGTCATCTTTATCTTGCGATAGAAGCCGATGTTGTAGCGATGACTCAGGAAGAGGTGTTGCGACTTGTTGCGGTTCCAGTTGCTGTTGAGCACGGTAGGAATCTCGTTTTCGCTATACTGTGTAGTCTCCTGTTCAGGGTGAGTTATGTAGTTGTCGCTGACGATGCCTCCGTTCTCGTTGGCTTTATGCTGATAGCTGGTTCCCAGCAGGTGCATCTGGTAGCGGTCTCCGCGATAGCTGGCAAAGATTGTAGCACGGAAGTGTGAGACATTCTGGTTCTGGTAGTATCCGCGTCCGTAGTGATAGTCCAAATCGAACCCCATGCCCAGGCGTTTGTTGGCGTTGACGGCAAATTTGGCGTCTATGTGGTCTTCGCCGTTTTCCTTGTTGCCGCAGTTGTCGTAGCTGATGTTGGTGTATGGCGACAGCGTGTTCAGGAACAAGAACTCGTCGGGTTCTTTGCGTACGTAGCTGTATGCGTCGGTAAAGAGAAACTGGCTGGTAGGCTTACGGTCAATGAAGACGCGGCTCAGTCGTGACGAGTAGTTGTTGCCTATGGTGTTATACTCCCCATAGAGTCCTGTGGCGTAGATGCTGTTCTGATAGAGGTGTGGCATCGTGTCCAGCTGCGTGGGTGTTATGTCGCCGAAGCGTCGGTCGACGGTCCACGCCCAGACGCCTTTGGGAACTTCCTTGTTGACGTGGGTAGAGTCGCGTTTGTTCGGGTTGAAGTTTCCGTTCTGTGTGCCGGTCTGTGTGATGTTTCCGTTCTCGTCGATTTGGTTCATCACTTGTGCCTGCACAGCCCATGCAGTGCAGAGGAGGAGGGCGAGTATGGAGAGCGCTTTCTTCATCGTTCAATGTTCATCATGCGCAATGCTGACTCACAGAATTTTACCACCATTGCGCACAGAATGATGTAGATACCAGTCTCGCGGCTTCTGAAGAAGTAGAATCCCAGTCCTACCAGAGCTCCAAGCATGAAGATGATGTTCAGCCAGTTGCGAATGACTTTGATGTTCATTTCAGCAGGGTTTCAAATTTGTTAAACAAGAAATCTTTGCGGTCTATCGTCTTTCGGCGGAACTTGCCGCTCAGTGGCAAGAGGCGTGTATTCTTCTTGTTGACGGCCTCCTTGTCTGAAATCCACTCTTCAGCCTTGTAGCGCAACTGGTCTTTGCCCGTTCCGTAGATGTAGTGTATGCGGCTGATGCTGATGGTAGCCTGTCCGTCTGCGCATGTGGCTTTCAGCAGGTATAGGAAGCGTGTACGGTCCAGCACGACGACGTTGCTCTTGAAGACGAGCCACTCGTCGAACGTCGCGCCCAGCGTCCACTGCAGCGAGTCTTCCAGCACTATCTGACTGCTCACCTGATTGCGCTCGCCGACCATCTTCTTCATGTAGGTCCTTACGATGCCGTAGACCTCACGTGCCGACTTGCCTGGGGCTGCTATTGTTTTCTCAAAGACTATCTTTCCGTCAACCATCGGGACGGCGCCCTTCAGGTACTTAGCGTCAGGATTGACCTGAACCGTTTCTCCCTGGGGTGTCTCTTCCTCTTCAGGTTGTTCCCACGTATTGTCCTGTGCCCACAGACAGAGGGGCATCATGGCTATCAAAATCAACAGAAATTTCTTCATGTCCGAACAATAGATTATGTGTTTACAATTTGCAAATTTACAAAAAAAAATGGAAACTACCGTTACTTTCGCCGATATTTTGCACTTTTTCACCTTTGCCCCTGTGTAGCGGCTTTACTTCAGTTCCAATTCCTGCTGCAAGCGTATGATTTCGTCTCGATACTGTGCGGCCTGCAGGAAGTCCATCTTCTTGGCGGCATCCTTCATCAGGCGTGTCGTCTCTGCGATGCTCTTCTCCAGCTGCTGTCGCGTCATGCGTTCTATGATGGGGTCGGCAGCCATTGCAGCCACTTGCTGGTTTGCGCCGTATGTGGTGCGTTGCAGTTCCTTGGCATCGCTGGAGTCGCCGCTTACCAGCGAGACGTTGAGTGCCTTCTTGATTTGTGTCGGTGTGATGCCGTGCTCCTCGTTGTACTTCAGCTGTTTAGCCCTTCGGCGCGTGGTTTCGTCGATGGTGAGCTGCATTGATGCCGTGATGGTGTCGGCATACATGATGACCTTACCGTTGACGTTGCGTGCAGCACGGCCTGCAGTCTGTGTCAGCGAGCGGTGTGAGCGCAGGAATCCCTCCTTGTCGGCATCGAGTATGGCTACAAGCGACACCTCGGGCAGGTCCAGTCCTTCGCGTAGCAGGTTGACACCCACCAGTACGTCGTACGTCCCGTTGCGCAGGTTTTCCAGTATCTTCACGCGCTCCAGCGTCGTTACCTCGCTGTGGATGTATGCCGTCTGGATGTCGTGGTTCAGCAGATACTCCGACAGCTCCTCCGCCATACGCTTGGTGAGTGTGGTTACGAGCACGCGCTCGTGGCGTTCTATGCGCTGGTGTATCTCTTCCATCAGGTCGTCAATCTGGTTTTCTGTAGGCCGCACCTGAATCTCGGGGTCCAGCAGTCCCGTGGGACGTATCAGCTGTTCCACCACCACGCCTTCGGCTTCTTGCAACTCGTAGTCGGCAGGTGTTGCCGAAACGTAGATAACCTGGTGTGTCAACTGCCGAAACTCGTCGAACGTCAAGGGGCGGTTGTCGAAGGCTGCCGGCAGCCGGAATCCGTACTCCACCAGGTTGGTCTTGCGGGCGCGGTCGCCACCGTACATCGCACCGATTTGCGGTACGGAGACGTGGCTTTCGTCAATCACCATCAGGTAGTCGTCAGGAAAGAAGTCCAGCAGGCAGTAGGGTCGTTCGCCAGCCTGTCTGCCGTCGAAGTAGCGCGAGTAGTTCTCAATGCCCGAACAGTGGCCCAGTTCCTTTATCATCTCCATGTCGTACTCCACGCGTTCCTTGATGCGCTGCGCCTTCATGGTGTCGCCCTGTTCTTCGAAGAATGCCACCTGTTTCACCAGGTCGTCCTGAATGTGGCGTATGGCGATGTTGGTCTGTTCCTGCGTGGTCATGAAGAGGTTGGCAGGATACAGCTTGTAGGCTTCAAATTTCGCCATGCGCTGCATGGTGACGCTGTCCAGCTCTTCTATGCTGTCAATCTCGTCGTCCCAGAACGTGATGCGCAGAATGGCCTCACTGTAAGCCATCGCGATGTCGATGGTGTCGCCTTTGACGCGAAAGTTGCCGCGCTTCAGTTCTATGTCGTTGCGGACGTATAGAGCTGCTACCAATTTTCTTAACAATACGTTGCGGCTTAACACCTGTCCGCAGTGCACCTCTATGATATTCTCGTTGAGCGCCATAGGACTACCCATGCCGTAAATGCACGAAATAGATGATATAACGACAACGTCTTTTCTGCCTGACATCAAGGCACTTACGGCACGAAGTCGCAGGCGGTCTATCTCTTCGTTGATAGCCAGGTCCTTCTCGATGTACGTATCAGACGTGGGCAGATAAGCCTCAGGCTGGTAGTAGTCATAATAACTGACATAATACTCTACGGCGTTCTCAGGAAAGAAACCCTTCATCTCCTCATAGAGCTGTGCCGCCAGCGTCTTGTTGTGCGACAGTATCAGCGTGGGTTTCTGAGCGTTGGCAATGACGTTGGCAATGGTGAACGTCTTACCTGAGCCTGTCACGCCCAGCAGCACCTGCGACTTGTCGCCGCGCTCCAGTCCGTCGGTCAACTGGCGTATGGCTTCGGGCTGGTCGCCCGTGGGTTTGTATTTTGATGTGAGCAGAAACTTTGTCATAATTCGTGCAAAATTACGAAATATTTCATAATTCACACCCTATAATCCTAATTTTTATCAAAAAACTTTGTTTTTCTCACTGAAAATAACTACTTTTGCACGTCAAAATTCGAAATAACACATGAAGGCAACCGTCATAACACTCATTTCTGCCGCACTCCTGCTGTCAGGATGTGCCAACGAGTTTAACCGGCTTTACAAGTCGCCCGACCTTACTTACAAGTACGAGTGTGCCAAACAATACTTCGCTATGGGCAAGTACCAGCAGGCAGTAACACTGCTGGAAGACGTGGTGACATCGCAGAAGGGTAGGGAGAATGCCCAGGAGAGCCTGTATCTGCTGGGAATGGCGCAATACAACAACGGTGACTACGAGAGCGCCAGCATCACGTTCAAGAAGTATTTCTCCAGCTACCCCAAGGGTTATTTTGCCGAACAGGCCTGCTATAACATCGGCGAGTCGCTGTTCGAGAGCGTGCCAGAACCACGTCTGGACCAGACACCGACGGTCGGCGCCATCACCGCTTATCAGAACTTCATGGACTACTATCCGGAGTCTCCTCTGCGCGACGATGCCCAAAACAAGCTGTTCGTCTTGCAGGACAACCTGGTGATGAAGGAACTGCTCAATGCCAAACTCTACTACAACCTGGGCGGCTACTTCGGCAATGTCAACTCCAACACCGAGTCCAACTACGAGTCGTGCATCATCACGGCACAGAACGCGCTGAAGAACTATCCGTACTCGCCGCTGCGCGAACAGTTCTCAGAACTGGTTATGAAGAGCAAGTACCACTTGGCAAAGAACAGTTCGGAGGAGAAGAAGGTAGACCGCTACCGCGATGCCGAGGACGAGTGTTATGCCTTCATCAACGAGTTTCCTGAGTCGAAGAGCGTCAGCATCGCCAACGACTTCATCGAGAAATGCCGTAAGTTTACACGTACGTCAAACTGATACTTTTATTTCATCAACATACGAAAAAGCAATAATAAATATAAGGAAAAAGAATGGATTACAAGAAATCAAAAGCACCGGTAAACACCGTAACCCGCAACATCATGGACCTCTGTCAGGAGACGGGCAACATCTACGAGAGTGTAGCTATCATCGCCAAGCGCGCCAATCAGATCAGCTACCAGATAAAGGAAGACCTCAGCAAGAAACTCGCAGAGTTTGCGTCGTATAACGATTCGCTCGAAGAGGTGTTCGAGAACCGTGAACAGATAGAGATTTCCCGCTATTACGAGAAGCTGCCCAAACCCTCGCTGCTGGCAACGCAGGAGTTTATCGAGGGCAAAGTCTATTGGCGCGACCCCGCTCGCGAGCAGCTGTATGAGGACGACCGTCAGTAGGTGTCTGCTCATAACGTCACACGTCACTTCTGAAAAGCGTTATTCCTATGTGGCAACGTAAACAAACCGTATTCCTGCTGCTGGCCGTAGTGCTGGCAGCAGTCACACTGTGCAGCGACTTCTACTCGTGGGGGCAGCACGCCATCCTGGTGCTGGCAGCAGCCGTCAACCTGCTGACCGTTTTTCTGTACAGGCGCCGACCGCTGCAGGTAGTGCTCTGCACCATCAGCCTCTTTCTTTACCTGGGCTGGTATCTCGCGTTGGTAGTCTTCAGCAAACAGCAGGCACCCGATGCCAGCCAGTTCCAGCTGCCTTGGTCGGCGGTGCTACCTGCCGTATGTCTCATCCTCGTGGTGATGGCGCGTCAGGCCGTCAAGTCCGACGAGCGTCTCGTGCGGGCTGCCGACAGGCTACGCTAAACCCTGCGTGTAAGTTTAGACATCCCCCCGAACTTATTCACTTATGCACTTATTCACTTTTGACATTTAGGTTTTAGAATTTTACTAATATTATAATTACTTTATATATAATATATATATTATATATAAAGTAAAGGTTATATTTCAAGTTTTTCTGAAAATGCAGATGTCAAATGTCAAAAGTGAATAAGTGAATAACCTCGCATGGTTTTTTTGCAAAAAGTTGCCTGATAATTTGGAAATATCATGAAAAGTTCGTACCTTTGCATCGTAGATGCAAAACAGACATCAGCATCAAAAATTGCGGCATAGCCAAAGAAAAAATTTTTCCTAGTCGACGAGGATGTTTTTCATGGCTTCAGCGCAAAAACACGCACGAAGGAATAGGTTTTAAGGAGGTGGAAAATTTTTAACACGCTTAAAATTTATAACAATTATGGCACTGAAAGTAAAAGCAATCGAGCGTAAGCTCAAGTTTAACAAGGACGCGTCACCTCTACTGACATTTTTTTTCATAATTAGATAGCTACTTGCAAAATATTTCGTAACTTTGCACCCGTGAAAACGAAAGATATACATATTCAGGACTACTACTATCGGTTGCCAGAAGAACGGATAGCTAAGTTTCCGATGGCCGAACGCGACCATTCTAAATTGCTTATTTATAATAAGGGTGTAGTGTCAGAGGACGTGTTTTACAATCTTCCCAACTACCTGCCCGAAGGGGCGCTGATGGTGTTTAACAACACGAAGGTGATACAGGCGCGTCTGCACTTCCGCAAAGAGACGGGGGCACTGATAGAGATCTTCCTGCTGGAACCTGCACAGCCTGCCGACTACGAACAGATGTTTCAGGCTACGGGTGCATGCTCGTGGCTCTGCATCGTGGGAAATCAGAAAAAGTGGAAGGAAGGAGCGCTGCGCCGCGAAATCACCATAGGCAATAAGCCTGTCGTGGTGACGGCAACACGCAAGGGGGTGCATGGCACCAGCCAGTGGATTGACTTCGAGTGGGACAGCCAGCAGGTGAACTTCGCCGACATCATTGACGCTATGGGTGAGCTGCCCATCCCGCCGTATCTGAACCGTGAGGCGCAGGAGAGCGACAAGACAACCTATCAGACGGTGTATTCGAAGATAAAAGGCAGCGTGGCGGCACCAACGGCAGGCCTGCACTTTACGGAACGGGTGCTTCACGACTTGGACCAGCACGGCATTGAGCGACAGGAACTGACGCTGCATGTGGGGGCCGGCACCTTCAAACCGGTGAAGAGCGTCACCATAGGGCAACACCAGATGCACACGGAGTACGTTGCCGTCAGCATCGATATCATTACGCGACTGATGGTGCACAATTGCGAGGCGATAGCGGTTGGAACTACCAGTGTGCGTACGCTGGAGAGTCTCTACTATATGGGCTTGAAGGCAATGCGCAACCCGCAAATAGCGGAGGAGGACTTGCACGTAAGCCAATGGGAACCATACGCACCGCACGGACCGCTGCCTTCTGCCCACAGTGCGCTGGCGGCACTGCTGCAATGGATGTTATACCACGATGTGACGGTGCTGCACTCGTCAACGCAGATTATCATTGCCCCAGGCTACAGGTATAAGATTGTAAAAATGCTTATCACTAATTTCCATCAGCCGCAGTCGACGCTGCTCCTGCTGGTGAGTGCCTTTGTCGACGGCAGGTGGCGCAAGATATACGACTATGCGCTGAAGCACGACTTCCGCTTCTTGAGCTATGGCGACTCGTCGCTGCTGATACCCTGAAAATGAAACAATAAACTAGATGCCAAGGTCAGAAAAAAAGTCTGACGGAGGCGGGTAAAATACGAAAAAACATGCAATACGGATTTGTCAAAGTGGCTGCTGCGGTACCGGCGGTACGCGTAGCCGACGTGGAATACAACGTAGAGGAGATAGAGAAGCTGATGACGCTGGCCGACAGCCAGAATGTCGAGATTCTGTGTTTCCCCGAACTCTCACTGACGGGCTACACGTGTCAGGACCTGTTCAAGGAGCAGCTGCTGCTGAGCAAAGCCGAGGACGGACTGCTGCGGCTGTTGGAGTTCTCGCGCCAGCTGGATGTCATCACCGTGGTGGGACTGCCCGTTCAGGCTGGCGGTCTGCTGCTGAACTGTGCTGCAGTGCTGCAGGGCGGAACGCTGCTGGGCGTTGTTCCCAAGACGTATCTGCCTAACTATAACGAGTTCTACGAGAAGCGGTGGTTCGCCTCGTCGCAAGACCTCAACCCAACGGCAATCTATCTGGCAGGAACACCGCTGTGCCTTTCGGCAGAACCCAAAGTGTTTCAGACGGCTGACGGCGTGAAGTTCGGCGTGGAAATCTGTGAGGACGTGTGGGCTCCCATACCCCCCAGCAACAACCTGACAATGGCGGGGGCGGAAATCATACTGAACTGTTCTACGAGCAACGAGCTGATAGGCAAGCACAACTACCTGCGCTCGCTGCTGGCTCAGCAGAGTGCGCGCACCATGAGTGCCTACGTGTATAGCAGCTCAGGCTTCGGCGAGTCAACACAGGACGTGGTGTATGGCGGCAATGCGATGGTTTTTGAAAACGGACGACTGCTCATTGAGGGCGAACGCTTCTCGTTCCAGCCACAGCTACGGACAGCCCAGGTTGATGTGGAGCGGCTGCGCACAGAGCGCCATACCAACTCGACATTCATCAACGCACAGCGCCACGCACAAGCACAGACGGTGGCTGCCAAACCTGTGGGCGACCACCCATTCAAGTTGGAGCGACACATTGACGCTCACCCCTTTATTCCGGCAGACGAGAAGATGGCAGAGACCTGCGAGGAGATACTGAACATACAGACCTCAGGACTCGCCAAGCGACTGCTGCATACACACTGCGAACACGTGGTCATCGGCATCAGCGGCGGACTGGACTCGACGCTGGCCTTGCTGGTCTGTGTGCGCACGTTCGACAAGCTGGGATACGACCGGAAAGGAATTGTCGGCATCACGATGCCGGGCTTCGGTACCAGCGACCGCACTCACGACAATGCCGTAACGCTGATGCAGCTGCTGGGCATCTCGCAGATGGAGGTCAGCATAGCCAAAGCCGTCAGACAGCACTTCGAGGATATAGGTCACGACGCGTCGGTTCACGATGCCACATACGAGAACTCGCAGGCACGCGAGCGTACGCAAATCCTGATGGATCTGGCCAACAAGCTCAACGCCTTGGTGGTGGGCACGGGCGACCTGTCGGAGCTTGCATTAGGGTGGGCAACGTACAATGGCGACCACATGTCGATGTATGGTGTCAACGGCGGCGTGCCGAAGACGCTCATACAGTATCTGGTGCGCTACATGGCCCGTCAGCCGCAGTTCAAGGCGGAGAAAGAGACGCTGACCGATATTGTTGACACCCCCATCTCGCCTGAGCTGACACCTGCCGACGAGAAAGGCAACATAGCACAGAAGACGGAAGACCTTGTAGGACCCTACGAGTTGCACGACTTCTTCCTCTACTACATGTTGCGCTTCGGATTCCGTCCTGCCAAGATTTACCTCATGGCGCAGCATGCCTTTGGCGAGACTTATGATGCTGCTACCATCAAGAAGTGGCTCACCACCTTCTGTCGCCGCTTCTTCTCGCAGCAGTTCAAGCGCTCCTGTCTGCCTGACGGTCCGAAGGTGGGCAGCATCTCACTGTCGCCACGTGGTGACTGGCGCATGGCGAGTGATGCCAGCAGTGCGCTGTGGCTGAAGGAGTGTGAGGAGATGTAACGATAACGAAGACGATAACGAAGACTGCCAGATGACAGACCCCATTTCGAGTGCACAGAACCCTAAGGTGAAACTGCTGCAGGAGTTACAGCAGAAGTCACAGGTGCGGCGCCAGCGCCGACGCTTCGTCGTGGAAGGACGCCGCGAGGTGGAGCGCTGTCTGGCTAACGGCTACGAGCTGGACACGGTATTCGTGTGTCAGGAGATTCTGGGTGATCCGTGGTTGCCCAAAGGACACGAGCGCGTGGAGTATGTCACCCCGTATATATATAATAAGGTGGCTTATCGCGGAGGTACGGAGGGCATCATTGCCGAGGTGCTGATGAGCGAGCGCACGCTGACCGACCTGCAGCTGCCCGAACAGCCGCTGGTGGTCGTACTGGAGAGTGTAGAGAAGCCAGGCAATCTGGGTGCCGTGTTGCGCTCGGCCGATGCCGCCGGTGTCGATGCCGTCATCGTGTGCGACCCCTTGTGCGACCTGTATAACCCGAACCTCATCCGCTCGTCAACAGGTGCCTTCTTCAGCGTGCCTTGCGTGGCGTGCACATCGGAGGCGTGTATCGCATTCCTGAAGGAGCGAGGCATCCAGATACTGACAGCCCAGCTGCAGGACTCCGACCTCTATTACGATGTCGACATGCGGCAGGCTACGGCAATAGTTATGGGTACCGAGGCTACAGGACTGACCGACCAGTGGCGCAAGGCTGCCGATGCACACATTCGCATACCCATGCTGGGCATCAGCGACTCGCTCAATGTCAGTGTCTCGGCTGCTGTCTTGATGTACGAGGCAGTGCGGCAGCGACGAAAAATGTAAGAAAATGAAAAGACAAATCATAACGTGTTTCATACTTGCCTGTTCGTTTATTGCAGTACAGGCATCCAATGAGAAGACTTCGTATAACGACGCATTGAACGACACCTCGCGCGTTGTCGACCTTGACGAGGTGATAGTAGTCTCACAACTGAAAGAAACGTATAAGCTACGCCAGCAACCCCTGAGCAGTACGGTACTGACACAAAGGGAAATGCGCCAGCTGCAAGTCAGAGACTTGGCTTCGATGGCTACCTATGTGCCTTCGTTCAACATGCCACAGTACGGCTCGCGCCTCACGTCGTCAATGTATCTACGAGGCATCGGCTCGCGACTGTATGACCCTGCGGTAGGTGTCTATTATGACAACATTCCGCTGATGGGCAAGTCGGCTCTGAATCACCACTTCTACATGATAGACCGTGTGGACGTGCTGCGTGGTCCGCAGGGTACGCTCTACGGTATGAATGCCGAAGGCGGACTGGTGCGCATCTACTCGAAGAACCCGATGGACTATCAGGGTACTGACATCTCGTTGGGCATCGGCACAGGACTGACCCACCATGTTGAGGTGGCACACTATCACAGACCTTCGCAAAACTTTGCGTTCACGGCAGCAGGATTCTACAACGGACAACGCGGATTCTTTAAGAATACCGTACATGACGAGTGGAACGACAAACTGCAGGAGGCGGGCGGAAAAATGCGCTTCCTGTGGCAGGCCAACCAGCGACTGCGCTTCGACCTCACGACCGACTACCAATATACGCGCCAGAATGCTTTCCCCTACGGACTGTATGACATTGATGCCGATAACGTGGAACGCCCAGCTACGACGGATATGAATATGTACAAGCGCCAAATGCTGAACACAGGACTGAACGTCAACTATCAACACACAGGGTGGCAACTGTCGAGTGTGACTTCGTGGCAATACTTGCGTGACCACATGGAGATGGATCAAGACTATGTGCCAGGCGACTTCTTCCATTTGCAGCAGTTGCAGAAGCAACACGCACTGACGCAGGAACTGGCGCTGCGCAGCAACGGACAGCGGGTGTGGAAGTGGACCTTCGGTGCCTTCGGCGCTTACCAGTGGTTGCGGACGGAGGCTCCTGTCACCTTCGGACGTGACTTCAACGCACAGACCGCCGGACGCATTCTGGGACTCATGCCTGCTCAGGTTGCCAACATGTTCTCGGCTTGGGAAATCCCCGCCTGTTATGTAGGCGAGACTTTTCATACGCCCCGCGCCAATATAGGTATTTTCCATGAGTCGACAATCACGGTGGGCAACAATTTCGACATCACACTGGGACTGCGCTATGACTACAGCCGCGTGAAGGTGGATTATGACGCTAATGGATTGCTGTCGCTGCACTTTGCTATGCAGGCATCACCCATGATGCCACGAGCCATCGACCAGACCAATACGCTGCGCGTTGCCTTGCAGAGTGATGACAGCCGCTCGTTCCACCAGCTGTTGCCTAAAATAGGACTGACATGGCGATTTGACCAGCAGGGCTCTAATGCCTATGCTACGGTGTCGAAGGGCTACAGGGCCGGCGGCTACAACATCCAGATGCTCTCTAACGTCTTTGAGACGGAATTCCGCAAAAGCGGACAGAACCTGCGCACCGGTGACATCACGAAGGCTTACGACGAAACGGCACTGCAGAGCATCAACTCCGCCATCAGCTATAAGCCCGAGGAGACGTGGAACTTTGAAGTGGGCTCGCACCTGAACCTGCTGGACGGTAAACTAAAAGCCGACATCGCCTTCTTCTACATGACTATACGCAACCAGCAACTGGCAATGCTGCTGGACGGCTATAACTACGGACGCGTGATGGTGAATGCGGGCAAGAGCCACACCATAGGAATGGAACTCGCTTTTCGCGGCAGCGCCTTCGACAACCGCTTCGACTGGATGGCTAACGTGAGCGCTATGGATGCTGTGTTCGACGAGTACGACACGTATAACGGCAATACCGTACCCTTCGTACCGCTGTGCAAGCTTGCCGTCGGTGCCAACTGGCATGTAGGCAAGCTGACCCTGGGTGCCAACCTGACAGGACAGGGCAAAACTTATTGGGACGAGGCGAACAGCTTTTCTCAACCCTTCTATGTGCTGCTGGGAGCACACGCCGATTATGACTTCGGACCCGTCAGCGTATCGCTGTGGGGCCGCAACCTCACCAACCGACACTACAACCTGTTTGCCATCAAGAGTAGTATGACGGGCAGGAATCTGGCCTTTGCTCAACGGGGTAATCCGATTCATTTGGGAATGGATGTGAACATTCATTTCTAATGAGAAGAGACGGACGGAGTATCGTATTCTCTTGATTTTAAATATGTGACTAAATATGCCTGTTTGTGTTAAAATCGTTAAATTTAACGGAATTATTTAACTAAACAGTAGGCTCGTAACGTAAAAACTTTTAACTTTGCAGACGTTATGAGAAAGTCAACTATTTGGACCATAGCGGTCATCATGGGATTCTCGTTCCTGGCGCTGCTCGCTCTTCAGTTCTCCTATGTCGAGGAGATGGTGAAAATGAAGAAGGAGCAGTTTGACGAGAGCGTGAACCGCTCGCTATACCAAGCCTCGCGTAATCTGGAGATGAACGAGACGCTGCGCTATCTGGAGAAAGATGTCAACGAAACAGAGCGCAGAGCCTTTTCGCAAGATTCGATTATCGTCGACGGACTGGGTTCCATACAACATAGCCATCAGTTTGCTGTAACAGCTGACGACGGAACCATCTACTCTTCGTTCCAGGTGAAGGCGCTGAAGATGAAACCTGCAAGCATTCCCAAGGCGACCATTCTGCGCAAGGACAAGAACAGCATCACGGAGGCGGCAAAGACAATGCAGGAAATAGTGCGTAACCGCTACATCTATCAGAAAGCACTGCTCGACGAGGTGGTTTACAACATTCTCTATACCGCAAGTGACAAACCGCTGAAGGAACGCATCAACTTCCGCATGCTGGATCAGGACATTCGTGCTGAGCTGATGAACAACGGCATCAATATTCCGTATCACTTCACCGTCTCGACTACCGACGGACGCGAGGTCTACCGCTGTCCTGACTACGAGGAAGAAGGCAAGGAGTACACCTATACGCAGGTGCTGTTCCGCAACGACCCCCAGTCTAAAATGGGCGTTGTGCGAATCCACTTCCCACAGATGAACTCCTACATCTTCTCGAGTGTCAGATTCATGATTCCCAGCATCATCTTCACCATCGTGCTGCTCATCACCTTCCTGTTTACTATTGTGGTGATATTCCGGCAGAAACGCTATACAGAGATAAAGAACGACTTCATCAACAACATGACGCACGAGCTGAAGACGCCTATTGCCAGCATCTCTCTCGCTGCACAGATGATGAACGACAAGACGGTGCCGAAGACAGAGCAGATGACTCACCACCTGAGTGGCGTCATCCTGGACGAGTCGAAGCGGCTGCGCTTCCTGGTGGAGAAGGTGCTGCAGATGTCTATGTTCGACAAGAAGAGCGTTGTCTTTAAGAAGAAAGAGCTCGACTTGAACGAGATGGTGGAGCAGATAGCACAGACGTTTACTCTCCGCGTGGAGCATACCGGCGGTAAGATTTATACGGAGATAGAAGCCGTTGACTCAGCAATCTATGTCGATGAGGTGCACTTCCAGAATGCCATCACCAACCTGATGGACAACGCCGTGAAGTATCGCAAGCCTGACGAACCGCTGGATATCTACATCCGCACATGGAACGATCAGGATAAGTTGTATCTCTGCATCCGTGATACGGGTTTGGGTATCAAGAAGGAGAACCTGAGGAAGATTTTCGACAAGTTCTACAGGGTGCATACCGGCAACAAGCACGACGTGAAGGGATTCGGACTGGGACTGGCTTACGTGAAGAAGGTTGTTGACCTGCATCAGGGTGAAATCAAAGCCGAGAGTGAAGTGGGGAAGGGTACGAAGTTTACCATCGCGCTACCTATACTCAAGGAAGACTGACCAAAAAGAAATAGAGAGAAAAATAGAAATAATTGTTACATTTAAAACGTATTAGGTTATGGACGAAAAACTGAAAATTCTTCTTTGTGAAGACGACGAGAACCTCGGAATGCTGTTGCGCGAGTATTTAGCTGCCAAGGGGTATATGGCCGAGTTGTGCCCTGACGGTGAGGCAGGCTATAAGGCTTTTCTGAAGACGAAGTTCGACATCTGTGTGCTGGATGTGATGATGCCAAAGAAGGATGGCTTCACGCTGGCACAGGAAATTCGTCAGGCTAATGCCGAAATCCCCATCATCTTCCTGACGGCGAAGACGCTGAAGGAGGACATCCTGGAGGGATTCAAGATTGGTGCCGACGACTACATCACCAAGCCTTTCTCTATGGAGGAGCTGGTATTCCGCGTAGAGGCTATCTTGCGCCGTGTGCGTGGCAAGAAGAACAAGGAGAGTTCTGTTTATCGCATCGGCAACTTCACCTTCGACACACAGAAGCAGTTGCTTGTCATTGGTGACAAGCAGACGAAGCTGACAACCAAGGAGAACGAACTTCTGGCTCTGCTCTGCTCGCATTCCAACGAGATTCTGCAGCGTGACTTTGCGCTGAAGACTATCTGGATTGATGACAACTACTTCAATGCACGCTCGATGGATGTCTATATCACCAAGCTGCGCAAACACCTGAAAGATGACCCGCAGATTGAGATTATCAACATTCACGGCAAAGGATATAAGCTCATCACGCCAGAAGAGGAGTAACACAAAGCCGAACGCTTTGCTGACGGATAGGGTGCACTTGATTTTTTTTGTCGGGTGCACTCTTTTTTTTGTCGGGTGATACACGTTTTGTTTTTATCCGGATGACACCGACAGACTATTCGTGGTGATAGGGTTCGCCCTTGATGATGGTGCAGGCACGATAGATCTGTTCGACAAAGGTAAGACGAATCATCTGGTGCGAAAAGGTCATCTTCGACAGCGACAGCTGCTCGTTGGCTCGTGCATAGACGGCAGGTGAGAAACCGTAAGGACCGCCGATGACAAAGACCAGACGGCGAACGCTGAGTTGCTTCTGCTGGAGCCATTGGGCAAACTCTATGCTGCGATATTCACGTCCGTGTTCGTCAAGAAGCACAACAGTGTCAGAAGGCTGCAGCTGCTTCAGTATCAGCTCACCCTCCATCTGCTTCTGCTGCTCGGCAGTCAGACTCTTGGTGTTTTTCAGGTCGGCAATGGTTGTAATGTCAAAGGGCATATAGTGACCAATGCGTTCAACATAATCGTTGATGCCTGCCACGAAGTGCTTGTTGACAGTCTTGCCGACTTGAACGAGTATGGTTTTCACGGTAGTCTGTTTACGTGTTTCCTTGTTGCAGTCTTTTACCTTGTAGCATGAAACCCTTCAAGGTTCTGATAGCGGCGGCGCATCATGCGCTGATAGATGTTACGCATCCACAACGGTTCGGTTAGTGTAAATGCTAAGCCGATGACCATCAGCAACAGATAAGCTATGGTGTAATCGAAGATAGCCTGTAGGAGGAATAGCTCGATGATGGGAAAGAACATGGCAACCATCGAGGCTATGCCCTGCCACTTGTTCTCCATCTGGTTTTTACCCGTCAGCTTGTCATTGAGCGGCAGCGTTTGCTTGTTGTAAACGGCAAGCTGAAACAGCATGCAGTAAACGGGACCCGTAGCAGTGAAGAGGTAGGCTAGAATCATCAGTATCGAGAATTGTCCCGTGATGACTGGCAGCAGCATGATGAGTACGGGCAATAGCAGGATGGCACAATAATAATAGTATTTCGCACGCAGCAGGGTGAGGATGTTCTCCTCGTGAACCATCAGCAGGTCGATGAAGTTGCCTTCAGGACACATCACCTTCGTCAGGTTGACGGCACCAAAGAACACGAAGGCATAGAGGCAGAAGAAGTTGCGCTCGAAGGAAGAGCGGTAGATGTCCAGAAAAGCAATAGCCAGCGAGAAGAAGGTGATAAAGAAAAGGCCCTGAATGAAGCGTACACGGATAGCTTTATTACGCATGGTGCTCTTTATCTCCAGCTTCAGATATTCGCCTATCTGTCCGAAGCGGTTCAGCGTCTTAAACTCTGACACGTGTTTCAGTTTGCTCTTCTTCTCAGTCTTGGAAATCTCTGCGTAGACGAGCCGCATCTGCAGTTGGCGGTTAATGGCAAAAAGCAGTGCGAACAAGGCGGCAAAGAATGCAAATGACCACCACGAGAAGATGACGTTTTCCAGTGCGTCACCAATGAAATCGGTCAGCGCGTCGAATTGTGCGTTGGAAAGAATGAAGGACGGAAGAAACAGCGTTCCATAGAACAGTGCGGGTAAAAGCCACCATAGCAGATGATGGTTGACGAGGGTGCGAACCAACAGGTACCACTGACTGTTGACAAGTACCATCAGATGCAACAGCAACAGCATGCCCAGCGTTGCCCATGTTGTCAAACCGCCACACCAGACAATGAAGGCGTAGGGCAGGAATGTGGTGAGCCAAAAGAGATTGCCAGAGTCCAGCAGTTGCTGAATCTGGAAACACTCAATGGCTGAATACTTGCTGACGGGTGTAAGCAGATAAGGCTTCACGAGCATCAAGGGCGTCTGCTGTGTGGCAAAACGCCCGAAGAAGTCGAAGATGAGCAGGAAAGGAGTGATGTAGAATATCAGCTCAGGCGCAGCTTCTTTAGCAGCAAGCCAGCCGAAAAATGTTCCCAAGGCAAGGAATTCAAGTCCTAAGATAGCTATTATGATGTAGCCAAACAGTTTTCCATACTGGTTAGCTTCGAACATCGGGTTGCGCTTCTCACTCAGTTTTACGTTCTTGCGCAGCAGAAAGAAGAGTTTTATCTTGTTCATATTACCTGAGGTCTATCACTTCGGCGCTGGGGAAGTCTTTGGAGTTAAAACGGAACATGCCGTCAGCAAGTTTGACCGTCTTGAAGCGCGAGATGTTGATGGTGTTCCATCCCTGCTTCTGCTTCATGCGGATTTGTGAGGGAATATACGATTTCTGGTTCACTACGATATACATCTCCTGAATGCTATGTTTCTTATCGGTAGCCGTCAGGTGTATTTCATAGTTCTTCCCTTTCTTCGACAACGTGGATGAATACCCCTGTTTATACATATAAATAAAGTTATAGGGGTTGATGGCTTGCAGTTCTGACTCTGTAGGATTGGCAATGTTCACCTCGTCATTCTTCTTTACATAGGTCCACTGCGTCTTTCCGTCAAACCAGATGACAGCCTGCGGGGTGCTGACATGAAACTTACGACCTTTGACGGCTATCGTGCCGCTGCTGTTGATGTGGTCGCCTGTAATGCTAAACGAGGCCTGAGCCCCAGACTTTACTGATACTACGGCGGCAGTCTTGTCGAGCACCTGTTTGGCAGTCTGTGCACAGAGCGGCATCGCTGTCAGTAGCGTGATAGCCAGCCATGCTAAGTGTTTAAGGGGTAACGATACCCTTGACTTCTTTATCCTTTCCATTGTGATAGCAGATTATTCAGACTGTTCTCATCCGTAATGAGCACTTCGCGTGGCTTCGAACCGTGGGCTGCGCCTACAATACCAGCTTTCTCCAGCTGGTCCATCAAGCGACCGGCACGGTTGTAGCCAATGGCAAACTTACGCTGTATAAGACTCGTGGAACCGCTTTGCTCGCGAACAATCAGACGGGCTGCATCTTCGAACATCGGGTCTAGGTGCTGCATGTCCACATCACGGCTCTCACCGCCTTCTCCTTCATCAGTATCGGGCTCTGGCAGTTCAAATGCAGACAGATAGCCTTGCTGCTGAGCGATGAACTGGTTGATGCGCTCCACCTCTGGCGTATCGACAAAGGCACACTGCACACGAACGGGTTCGCCGCCATTCAGGTAAAGCATATCTCCACGTCCAATTAGTTGCTGAGCACCTGTCTTATCTAGAATAGTTCGAGAATCAATACCAGAACCAACTCGGAAAGCTATGCGGCTTGGGAAGTTGGCTTTGATAACACCTGTTATGATATTTGTTGAAGGACGTTGCGTGGCAATAATCATGTGAATACCTATAGCGCGTGCTAGTTGGGCTATACGACATATAGGCTGTTCGACTTCCTTTCCTGCTGTCATAATCAGGTCGCCAAACTCGTCAACGATGACAACAATATAAGGCATGAAGCGATGTCCGTGCTCCGGATTGAGCTGGCGGCTGATAAACTTCTTGTTATACTCCTTGATATTACGAGCTTGAGCCATTTTCAAAAGGTCATATCGATCATCCATCTCTTTACAGAGTGAATTGAGAGTATAAATGACTTTGGATGTGTCTGTAATGATGGGGTCAATGTCGCCATCCGGAGTCATAGCTAGAAAATGCTTCTCAATCTTTGTATAAAAACTGAACTCCACCTTCTTGGGATCGACGAGCACAAATTTCAGTTCTGCAGGATGCTTCTTATATAATAAAGATGTGATGATGGCGTTCAGACCTACCGATTTACCTTGACCGGTAGCACCGGCAACGAGCAGGTGGGGAGCCTTGGCAAGGTCGAACATGAAAACCTCATTGGTAATCGTCTTACCAACGGCACACGGCAACTCCATCGTTGTCTCTTGGAACTTCTTCGAGTTCAGTATGCTTTCCATTGACACCGTGCTGGGTTTGGCATTTGGTACCTCAATACCAATGGTTCCCTTGCCAGGAATAGGTGCAATGATACGGATTCCCAGAGCTGAGAGGCTTAGGGCAATGTCGTCTTCAAGGTTACGAATTCTCGAGATGCGAACACCAGGGGCAGGGGTTATCTCGTACAGTGTGATGGTAGGACCAACGGTAGCCTTGATACTTGAAATCTCTACGCCGAAGTTGCGCAACACGTCCACGATGCGGTTCTTGTTGGCAGTCTGCTCTTGCATGTCGATAAACGGCTGGCCGTCGCTCTCGTACTTTTTCAGCAGGTCAAGGGTAGGATAGCGGTAGTTCTCCAAGTCGCGCTTAGGGTCGTAGGGAGTCGTGATGTCTCCATAGTTGCCAACGAGGTTCTTGCCTTCGGCCTTCTCCTCTTTCTCGCCTGTATCAACCGTCATCTCCACGTCGCCTTCTTCGTCAGCCTCGTCTGTAGTGTCAGCAGCTTTTACTGTTCCTTCAGGTGTGTAGGCATGCACATCATTATCGCCGGCTTCATCCATCGAAAATTCTATTTCTTCCGTCTGCGGGTCGTCAAAGACCTCAGGGTCATCCAGCGTGTTAATGGCATTGCTGTGAGTGTCATTACCCTCTTCACTATGTCCTCCTGTACTGATAGTCATTGGAATTCGCTTCAGGTAGTACATGGGATTGAAGAACTTACGGATGATGATAACCGTCTCCATGCTGAGGTAGCACAGGAAGCCGATGGCAACAATGACAAGGAGGGCTGTAAGTCCTGGGAGACCGATGAATCCCTCTATCTGCTGGGCGACGGCTAATCCGTGGTCACCGCCAGGATTGTAGCATGAATCGGTGAACAGCGGTTCCAAGAATTTCGCCATCACAATGCTTGCCCAAATCATGATGAGAGCGAGTGAGAAGAACCACTTAAGCAGTCTGACTTTATATGCACGCATCATGTTGAGCGATACCATGAAGACATAGACAGGAATGAGGAAGGCTGCCAAACCAAAACACCGCTTTATAAAGAAGTGTGACAGGTAGGCTCCCAACGAGCCGCAAGCATTCTGGAACTCGCGCTTCTCGTTCATCATTTCACCGTCACGAGGAAAGTCTATGAGACTCTGGTCGGCAGCGCCCGTTACCAGATAGGAAACAAAAGCCCACGCCAAATAAATAGCGATGACAAACAAGCAGACACCGAGAATGAAGTTGACGCGCTCATTGTAGAAAATTTTATCTAATCCAAGGGCTTCTTTGAAAGAAGATGCTGTTTTATCGCTGCCCTTGGTACTCTTTTTCTTTGCCATATTTCGTGTTTAATGTCCTTACTATATAAAATAATGTGCAAAAGTACGAAGAAAATCTTAGATTTCAACAAAAACGAACGTTTTTTTTGCGGAATAATCAAAGAAATGTGGTTTTTCTCGTTCTTTATTCGTACCTTTGCAAATCGAAATGAAAAAAACTATTTATCAGAAGTTCGACAAGACGCAGATTGGCACATTGCCTCGCGTGCTTTTTGAGGGGCGCGTCAATGTGGTATTGACGGAGTCGGAGGCCCAGAAAGCTGTCGATTATCTGCTTGCCCAGCCCCTGCTGGGTATTGATACGGAGACGCGTCCGACATTCCGTAAAGGTCCTATGCGCAATGTGGCGCTATTACAGGTGTCGAGTCATGAGGTGTGTTTCCTCTTCCGTCTCTGCCAGCTGGGACTTTCTCCCTCCGTGAAGCGTCTTTTGGAGGACACTACCGTGCCTAAAGTAGGGCTCTCGTTAACAGACGACCTGCATCAGCTAAGCCGCTTGGGCGACTTCAATCGTGGTTTTTTCATTGATTTGCAAGACCACGTCAAAGAAATAGGAGTGGAGGACATGAGCCTACAGAAACTTTATGCAAACTTCTTCGGACAGAAGATTTCCAAGCGTCAGCAGTTATCAAACTGGGAAGCCGATATCCTGAATGACAAGCAGAAATTGTATGCAGCCACCGATGCTTGGGCTTGCATCCTGTTGTATGAAGAACTGATGAGGCTGAAGACTACTAATGATTATATTTTAATACAACATGAAGAAATACAAGGAGATACAGCTACGAAAGGGTAAGGACGAGAGCCTGCGACGTTTTCACCCATGGGTGTTTTCTGGTGCCATCCACCACATGGAAGACGGCATCGAGGAAGGCGAGATTGTTCGCGTGTTAACCAATTCGGGCGAATTCATCGCGGTTGGTCACTACCAGCAGGGCTCCATTGCCGTGCGCGTGCTGTCATTCTCTGATGTCCTCATTGATGATGAATTCTGGCATTCTCGCCTCTCATCTGCGCTGGCTATGCGTCAATCCATTGGCATTGCCGACAATGCACAGAACAATACCTACCGGCTCGTGCATGGCGAGGGCGACAATCTGCCTGGCTTGATAATTGATGTCTATGACCAGACAGCAGTCATGCAGGCTCATTCCATCGGCATGCACATGTGTCGCAAGGATATTGCACGCGTATTGCAGGATGTGATGAAATCTCGCATTTCGCACATCTATTATAAGAGTGAGACAACGCTGCCTTTCATGACTGCCGATGACATGTCGGGCTTTCTGGTGGGCGGCGGCGATAACAATATAGCTACAGAAAACGGCTTGAAGTTCCGTGTCGACTGGTTGAGGGGACAGAAAACAGGATTCTTTGTTGATCAGCGCGAGAACCGCAGCCTGCTGGAACACTATGCTCATGGCAAACGTGTCTTGAATATGTTCTGCTATACTGGCGGCTTTTCGTTCTATGCTATGCGTGGAGGTGCCGAACTCGTACACAGTGTTGACAGCAGCGCTAAAGCCATTGAGTTGACGAAGGAAAACGTGGAACTCAACTTCCCTGGAGACCCCCGTCACGAAGCTTTCTGCGAAGATGCCTTTAAATACCTTGAAGGTACAGGCACTGATGCTAATTCAGCAACTTCATACAACCTCATCATTCTCGATCCTCCAGCTTTCGCTAAGCATCGCGGAGCCTTACATAACGCACTGAAAGGTTACACGCGCCTCAACCAGAAGGCTTTCGAGAAGATAGAGAAGGGTGGCATTTTGTTTACTTTCTCCTGTTCGCAGGTAGTGACAAAAGACCATTTCCGCAATGCTGTCTTTACGGCTGCCGCTCTTGCCAAGCGCAAGGTGCGCATTCTGCATCAGCTGCATCAGCCTGCTGATCATCCTGTCAATATCTATCACCCCGAGGGTGAATACCTGAAGGGCTTGGTGCTTTATGTGGAGTAAGGTAGAATGGTTTATAAATAATAATAAGCTACTCAATACCAGTGACTTGTATCTTGTGGCTTTGAGTGGAGGAGCAGATAGCGTTGCTTTGCTCCTTCTCTTGCATGAGGCGGGTTATCGGGTGGAGGCAGCGCATTGTAATTTTCATCTTCGAGGTGCAGAATCCGACCGTGACGAGCAGTTTTGCATGACTCTTTGCAGTCGGCTTGGCGTGCCATTGCATCGCGCACATTTCGATACACATTCTTATGCCGAACTGCACAAGGTAAGCATCGAGATGGCAGCACGTGAGTTGCGTTACGGATGGTTTGGTCAGCTTTGTCATGACCTTGGGGCGGCAGGTATCTGTGTGGCGCATCATCGCGACGATTCGGCAGAGACTGTCTTGCTGAATATGGTAAGAGGCACGGGCTTACGCGGTTTGACAGGCATCCAACCTAAATCTGTATTAAAGACCGGTGCTGGAGGTGGCACCGAATTGGTGGTATTGCGCCCGCTCCTCTGTGTTTCGAGAACTGACATAGAGACATTCCTATCCGAAAAGGGGCAGGAGTATGTTGTTGACAGTACCAATCTGGAGACGGATGTGCTGCGTAATAAAGTTCGCCTGCAAGTGCTTCCTTTGCTAAGACAGCTTAATCCTGCTGTCGTAGAAAACATACAGCGAATGACGGAGAATTTGCAGGGTGCTCAGGCTGTTTTGGATACTGTGCTTTGTGATGTAGAAGACAGTAACGTACTGATACTTAGTAAGTATAAAGATTGTGCTTCAAGAAACTATATAGCCTATGAATTCTTAAAACGGTACGGTTTTAACGGCAGTCAGGTGCATCAGATTTTAGCGGCAGAAACGGGTGCGATGATAACATCGTCACAGGGTTTCGATGTATTGAAAGACCGTGACAGATTACTCGTAGAACCCACTTTAAAACTGATGAAACCGCTCGTTATTCCCGAAGAAGGTACTTATATTTTGCCAGAAACAGGACGTAACGAGACAGAAATAAGTCGGCTGGAAGTAAAGAAATTGCCTGTCTTTGTCTCGAAGGATGCTCTTACGGCAACTGTTGATGCAAAGAAGGTCGCTTTTCCGCTGACAGTCCGAAGGGTAGCGGAGGGCGATTGGATGATACCCTACGGCATGAAAGGTCGCAAACTTCTGAGTGACCTGATGACAGACCGCAAGATGACAGCTTTCGAGAAGCGTCGCCAACTGATAGTCGTTGATGCACAGGGAGTTGTCGTTTGGTTGCCAGGACTTCGTGTCGATTCCCGTGTGGCAGTCTCTGATGCTACGGAGGCTGTTCTCTCCCTGCATTTTTCTTGAACATTTCCGATGATTAAAGGCATCAAGGAAAAGAATAAGGTAATTATTTTTGCAATATAAAAAAAAATGATTACCTTTGCAGGCTAATAAGGTATATATTTGGAAATAAATCAGAAGAAAATAGAAAATGGCAAAGAGATTCACCGAGCATAACGGCTTGAATTTGACGCAGGTAAACAACGACATCCTGCAGATGTGGAAGGAAAAGAATGTGTTTTGGCGCTCAGTAACCGAGCGTGAGGGTTGTCCGCAGTTTGTGTTTTTCGAGGGTCCTCCCTCTGCCAACGGACATCCTGGCATCCACCACGTGCTTGCACGTAGCATCAAGGACACCTTCAACCGCTACAAGACCATGCAGGGCTTCCAGGTGAAACGCAAGGCTGGCTGGGATACTCACGGACTGCCCGTGGAGTTGGGAGTAGAGAAGGAACTGGGTATCACCAAAGCTGACATCGACAATAAAGAAAGCGCCAAATACATCTCGACAGAGGACTACAACAAGAAATGTCGCGAGAATGTGATGATGTACACTGCCGAGTGGCGCGAGTTAACTGAGAAGATGGGCTATTTTGTCGATTTGGACCATCCCTACATCACCTACGAGAACAAATATATCGAGACACTGTGGTGGCTGCTGAAGCAGTTCTATGAGAAGAATCTGCTTTACAAAGGCTATACCATCCAACCTTATTCTCCTGCTGCAGGAACTGGTCTGTCGAGTCACGAGCTGAACCAACCCGGCTGTTATCGCGATGTGAAGGACACCACGTGTACAGCTCAGTTTAAGATGAAACTCGGCAAGCAGCATCCGGAGTTTGCCAAGTTTGCAGAAGAGTGGGGGACGCCCTATTTCCTTGCTTGGACTACAACTCCCTGGACACTGGCTGCCAACTCAGCGCTCTGCGTAGGTCCGAAGATTGATTATGTGGCTGTTGAAACCTACAATCCCTATACTGCCGACAAGGTGACACTGGTGCTGGCTGAAGCTCGTCTGAATGCTTATCTGCCAGCAGAAGGATGCATCACCGATGGCGGCGAAATGCCAGAATATAAACGCGGTGAGAAGCTGATTCCCTATCGCATCGTTGCTCGCTATAAGGGTACAGACCTTGTAGGCATGGAGTATGAACAGCTGATGCCGGCTATCAAACCCATGGGCGATGCTTTCCGTGTGATTCCTGGTGACTATGTTACTACCGAGGATGGTGCAGGTATCGTGCATATTGCACCGAATTTCGGTGCCGACGATGCTTTCGTTGCTAAGAAAGCCGGTATCTGCCCAATCGTGTTGATTGACAAGAAAGGCGCTGAGCGTCCTGTTGTAGACCTGCAAGGTAAATACTTCGTCACAGAGGACCTTGACCCGGAGTTTGTGAAGAATTATGTGAATGTTGCTGAGTGGAACAAGTTCGCAGGCCGCTATGTGAAGAATGCTTATGATGACACACTGACCGACAAGGACGAAACACTCGACATCTCTATCTGCATGGATCTGAAGGCACAGAACAAGGTGTTCAAGATTGAGAAGCACGTTCACAACTATCCACACTGCTGGCGCACTGACAAGCCCGTGCTGTACTATCCGCTGGACAGCTGGTTCATTAAGTCCACTGCTAAGAAGGAGCGTATGAGCGAGCTGAACAAGACCATCAACTGGCAGCCTGAGTCTACGGGTACAGGTCGTTTTGGCAACTGGCTTGACAACCTGAATGACTGGAACCTCAGCCGCAGCCGCTTCTGGGGCACGCCCCTGCCAATCTGGCGCTCTGAGGAGGGCGAGGAAATCTGCATAGGAAGCATCGAAGAGCTCTACGATGAAATCGAGAAATCCGTAAAGGCAGGCTTTATGACCTCGAACCCGTTGAAAGACAAAGGTTTTGTTCCTGGTGACATGAGCCGTGAAAACTATGACAAGATAGACTTGCACCGTCCGTATGTCGATTATATCTATCTTGTATCAAAGACGGGTAAGAAGATGAAGCGCGAGAGCGACCTCATTGACGTGTGGTTCGATTCCGGTTCCATGCCTTATGCACAGGTTCACTATCCGTTCGAAAACCGCGACCTCATTGACAAGAACATTGCCTTCCCCTGCGACTTTATCAACGAGGGCGTAGACCAGACACGTGGATGGTTCTTCACCCTGCATGCCATTGCCACGATGATTTTCGACAGTGTTGCCTTCAAGAATGTCATCTCCAGCGGTTTGGTCCTGGATGCCAAGGGTAACAAGATGTCGAAGCATGTGGGTAACGTGGTTAATCCCTTCGATATGATTGAGAAGTACGGAAGTGATGCCGTCCGCCTGTATATGATGACGAATTCAGAACCTTGGGACAACTTGAAGTTCGACCCAGAGGGAGTCGCTGAAATCAGTCGCAAGTTCTTTGGCACCTTGTATAATACTTACTCGCTCTTTGCGATGTATGCCAATGTCGACAACTTCGACCCGCAGACACCACAGATTCCCGTCAGCGAGCGTCCCGAGTTCGACCGCTGGATTCTGTCCTGTCTGAACTCGCTGGTAGAAGGTGTTCAGCGCGAGATGGACGGCTATGACCCCACACGTGCCGGCAGACTGATAGATCAGTTTGTTGATGAAGACCTCTCCAACTGGTACGTCCGCCTCAACAAGAAACGCTTCTGGGGTAAGGATATGGACAATGACAAGTTGGCTGCCTACCAGACCTTGTATGAGTGTCTGATGACTGTCGCCAAGCTGTTGGCACCTTTTGCTCCGTTCTTTGCCGACCAGATTTACAAGGACCTCGGTGGTGCCTTGGATAGCGTCCATCTGGACAAATTCCCCGAATTCAACGCCTCGCTGGTCAACAAAGACCTTGAGGAGCGCATGGCTGTTGCCCAGCGCATCACCACCATCGTGCTGGCACTGCGCCGCAAGGAGAGCATCAAGGTGAAGCAGCCGCTGCAGACACTGATGATACCACCTGTTGACAATGCCCAGCGTGAAGCCATTGAGAGCGTGAAGCAGATCTTCCTGCAGGAGGTCAATGTCAAAGATGTGAAGTTTGTCGAAGGTGCAGGCATTCTGGTAAAGAAGGTGAAGTGTAACTTCCGTACCATGGGAAAGAAGTTCGGAAAGATAATGAAGGCTGTGGCTGCTGCCGTCGATGCCCTTTCGCAGGAGCAAATAGCAGCGCTTGAGGCTAACGGCACCCTTGACATTACGGTTGAGGAACAGCCCGTCACCATCGAAGCCGCCGATGTCGAAATCATCAGCGAGGACATCCCTGGATGGCTGGTAGGCAATGAAGGCAATCTGACAGTAGCCCTTGACATTACGCTAACCGACGAACTACGTGCCGAAGGTATGGCTCGCGAGCTTGTCAACCGCATCCAGAATATGCGTAAGAAGAGCGGACTGGAAATTACGGACCACATTCGCGTGAGCATCGAACCTAATGAGGCAACGACCAGAGCTGTCGAAGCCTTTGGTGACTATATTGCCCGTCAGGTGTTAGCTGATGACTTGCAGCTGGCTGCCAACGATGGTCAGGAAGTTCAATTTGACGAGTTTACAATTCATATTAAAATAACCAAATCTTAAGTATTATGGCTGAAAAAACACGTTACACTGACGAGGAACTCGAGGAGTTCCGTCAGATTATCAATGAGAAGTTGGCACTGGCCAAGCGTGACTATGACCAGATGATGCGTGCACTGATGAATCAAGACTCCAACGATGTCGATGACACTTCACCCACGTACAAAGCACTGGAAGAGGGCAGTGTCACCCAGTCTAAAGAGGAAATCATCTCGTTGGCAGCCCGCCAACAGAAGTTCATTAGTGGTTTGAAGGCTGCGCTGACCCGCATCGAGAACAAGACTTACGGCATTGACCGCATCACGGGAAAACTCATTCCCAAGGAGCGTCTGCGCGCCGTACCTCATGCCACGCTGAGTGTGGAGTCAAAAATGGCAAGCAAGAAGTAATAAGACATAAGATCAGAAGAAGTAAGGACAAAGAAGGTGAGCCAGCATACAGCTGTTGTAAGGCGTGGATGGGTAGCAGCACTCCTCGTGCTGATGATACTCGTCATAGATCAGGTCATAAAAATCTGGGTCAAGACCCACATGACGCTTCACGAACAGATAGAAATCCTGTCGTGGTTTAAAATCGTCTTCATCGAGAATAACGGTATGGCTTACGGCATGGAAATCGGTTCCAAGCTGGTGCTGAGCATCTTCCGCATCGTGGCAGTAGCCTTACTGGGATGGTACATCACACAACAGGTGAAGCAGAAAGCCCGTATGGGATATATTGTTTGCTTGTCAATGATTCTGGCGGGAGCTGCTGGAAACATTTTTGACTCGATGTTCTATGGTCTCATCTTCAACGCCTCATCGGAATACTACCTGAGCTATTTTGTACCCTTCGGAACTGGATATGCTTCTTTCCTGACAGGCAAGGTGGTCGATATGTTCTATTTCCCCATCATCGTAACCACCTGGCCGCAATGGATGCCGTGGGTAGGAGGCGAGCCCTACATCTTCTTCAGTCCTATCTTCAACTTTGCCGATGCCTCCATCTCCGTGGGTGTCGTGCTGTTGCTTCTGTTCTATCGTAAGGAAATCAGCGAGTTGTCAGTCAGAATGCCGTCAAGAAAAGACAAGGAGGCGGCAGAAACCTCACAAACGGCATCTTCATGAAGAATTGCCTGACGTATATCATTGCCCTGCTGATGGTGATGGGTTGCAAACCCACCGTTCCGTCGGAATACATCCAGCCAAACGACATGGAGAACATTCTCTATGACTACCATCTGGCAATAGCAATGGCAAAGAGTGATTACGCCTCCAGTCCCGATGTGCAGCAGAACGCTTACTTCCAAGCAGTGCTGAAGAAATACGATGTCACCGAAGCTGTCTTTGACTCCTCTCTGGTGTATTATTATTCTCATCTGGACCGGCTCAAGGATATTTACGGAAATGTGAATATGCGCTTGGCTGACGAGGCGGAGAGGATAGGGGCTGTCGTTGGTGATTTGCACCAGTATTCTCAGTATGGCACCAGCGGCGACACTGCCAATATCTGGGTAGGACCTGTGGATGTGATGCTCATACCCCGAACGGTCAATAACCGCTTCGACTTCACCGTGAATGCCGATTCGACATTCCTGCTGGGTGACTCATTCATGTTCCAGTTCATGACAGAATACATCTGGCAGTCGGGCGCTCCCAGTGCAACGGTTGCCATATGTGCTCGTTACGAGAATGACAGCATCACGTTCCACTCAGCTAACGTTGCTACCCAGAAGGGTATTTGTCAACTGCGCGTCCCCTCCAATACCACCAGCAGACTGAAGGACCTGCGCGGCTTTGTCTATCTTGGCAGTGAAGAGTCTGGTGACATCCGCCGTCTGATGTTTATCAGTCAGATGCAGCTCATTCGTTTCCACAACAAAAACTTACAAGAAACAGCCAATGAAAGAACAGATTCTGTCAAGACGGATAGCCTCAAACGAAGTGCTCACGACGCAAGGGCAGTTGCTGACACAGCAAGTCGTAACCTTGGAAGCGGGCTTCGTAGTAAGAGTGGACCCTTTAGAAAAGGAGGAGGCAAGAACTGAGTGGCTGCAGGGACGCGTCGTGCTGAAGCAGACACCCGACGGTGTTCTAGCATACTATCATGACAAGCAACTGCAATGATATATATATAAATAGGAGAAACCATTAACTTAATAAATTTAGCACTATGAATGTAAAAGTAAGATTAGCGGTAATGAACTTTCTGGAGTTCGCCGTTTGGGGAGCTTACCTCACCTGTATGGGAAACTATCTCGGCATAGCCGGTTTGGGCGATAAAATCAGCTGGTTCTATGCTATTCAGGGTATTGTCAGCATCTTTATGCCTACCCTCATGGGTATTGTTGCTGACAAGTACATACAACCTCAGCGCTTGCTGGGACTCTGTCACCTTGTTGCCGGAGTCTTCATGATTAGCTGTTGGTGGATGGGTGAGCAGGCAGGCTTTGGAAATGAAATCGCCGATAAGTCCCTGTTTATTGCGCTCTACACCTTAAGTGTGGCTTTCTATATGCCCACGATAGCATTGACCAATACCGTTGCTTTCACCATTCTGAAGAATAACGGCTTGGATACCGTCAAGGACTTCCCGCCCATCCGTGTGTTGGGAACCGTAGGTTTTATTGCCACGATGTGGTTTGTCAACTGCGCCTTTGTTGATGAAACAGGCTTCGGCTTCACCTTGGGCGAGAATAGCCATAAGTTCCAGTATACCTACATGCAGTTCTTCGTTTCCGGACTATTGAGTCTGGTACTCTTTGCCTACTGCTTCACGCTGTCTGAGTGCAAGCTTGAGAAGAAGGATGGCAAAGTGTCGCTTGTCGAGAGTCTTGGCCTCAACGCTTTCAAGCTGTTCAAGCGCCGTCAGATGGCATTGTTCTTCATCTTCTCGGCACTGCTGGGCATGTGCCTGCAGGTGACGAACGGCTTTGCTGGTCCTTTCTTGACTAGTTTCAAGGGAACGCCGGAGTTTGCCGACTCCTTTGCTGCCAACAATGCCACGATGCTGACCTCTATCTCACAGATTAGTGAGGCGTGCTGCATCCTGATGATACCGTTCTTCCTCAAGCGCTTCGGCATCAAGGTGGTGATGCTCATGTCACTCTTCGCCTGGGTGTTCCGCTTTGGCTTCTTCGGCATTGGCAATCCTGCGATGCCTGGAGTCATCTTCTTCATCCTGTCGTGTGTCGTTTACGGTGTTGCCTTCGACTTCTTCAATGTCTCCGGTGGTATCTTTGTCGACCAGGAGTGCGAACCCAACATCAAGGCTTCGGCACAGGGTCTCTTCATGATGATGACGAACGGACTTGGTGCTACCATCGGAACGCTGTCGGCAGGCGAGATTGTCAATGCCTACTGCAGCTGGGAGGGTGGCTACCTCGTTGGCGAGTGGCAGACCTGCTGGTTTATCTTTGCAGCCTTTGCACTGGTGGTAGGCATCACCTTTGCTTTGGTCTTCAAGCCAGAGAAGAAACCCATAACCGAGATAAAACACTAATATACAGATGAAGGAAGTAAGGTTCTTCTACGCCCCCGATGCGGCAATCGCCTCTGAACTGCCTGCCGACGAAGCCATGCATGCCTTGCGTGTGCTTCGTCTGAAGACAGGTGACGAGATGATGCTGATGGATGGTAAAGGCAATTACTACCGAGCGGAAGTAACGCTGGCACATACCCGCCATTGCGACTATGCCATCAAGGAGACCCTTCCTCAAGAGCGCCAGTGGCAGGGGCGTGTCCATCTGGCTATTGCTCCCACCAAGATGATTGACCGCATGGAGTGGATGGTGGAGAAGGCTGTCGAGGTCGGCATTGACGAAATTTCTTTCCTCAATTGTCAGTTCTCCGAGCGCCGCCTGGTCAAACTGCCGCGTCTGGAGAAAATTGTCATAGCTGCCGCCAAGCAGAGCCATAAGGCTTGGATGACGCAACTCAATGACATGACACACTTCGAGGACTTTGTCCGCCAGCCGTTCGAAGGCAGGAAATACATCGCCCATTGCTATGACGAGATACCGCGCACCTATCTTTTCGATGAACTGAAACAGGCTTCCCCCGTTGACGATGCCCTTGTGATGATAGGTCCTGAGGGTGATTTCTCCATCAGTGAGGTGCAGACCGCTGTGGCGTGTGGTTTCAAGTCGGTCCATCTGGGCGCGAGCCGTCTGCGTACGGAGACGGCAGGCCTTGCAGCCGTCATGATGATGCAGTTAAACAAAACTAGATAAAGAATTATGTTGAACAAAGAAGAGTATTGGCAGCCGGAACTGGAAACCATGCCTCGCGAGGCACTGGAGAAGCTGCAGGTAGAGAAGTTACGTAAGAGTATTGCAGTCGCACTCAAGTCACCATTCTATGGCAAACGACTGGGGGAGTTGGGCATAACGCCTGACAGCATCCAGTGTGTCAGCGACATCCGCAAGATTCCGTTTACCACCAAGCAGGACTTGCGCGACAACTATCCGTTCGGACTTGTGGGGGGTGATATGAAGGATGCCATCCGCATCCATTCCACCAGCGGCACAACGGGACATCCTACCGTTGTCACCTATTCACGTCATGACATTGACTCTTGGGCCAACATGATTGCACGTGACATGTATATGGTGGGCTGTCGCGATACCGATGTCTTCCAAAACTCCAGCGGCTATGGTATGTTTACGGGCGGACTGGGTTTCCAGTATGGTGCCGAGAAGCTCGGTGCCACGACGGTGCCTGCTGCCGCAGGTAACTCGAAGCGTCAGATCATGTTCATTAAGGATTTCGGCACAACCTGTCTGCATGCCATTCCGTCTTATGCCATCCGCTTGGCTGAGGTCTTCCAGGAAGAGGGTGTCGACCCTCGTTCTACCAAGCTCCGCACACTGTTCATCGGTGCCGAACCACATACTGAGGAACAGCGCCGCCGCATTGAGCGCCTGTTAGGTGTCAAGGCTTATAACTCGTTTGGCATGACGGAGATGAATGGTCCTGGTGTTGCCTTCGAGTGCAAGGAGCAATGCGGCATGCACCTTTGGGAAGATAACTACATCCTCGAAATTGTCGACCCTGACACGCTCGAACCAGTTCCCGACGGGGAAATCGGTGAAATGGTGCTGACCACACTCGACCGCACCATGATGCCCATTCTGCGTTATCGCACACGCGACCTCACCCGCATCATTCCGGGTGAGTGTAAGTGCGGACGCACACATCGCCGCATCGACCGCATCAAGGGACGTACCGACGATATGTTCATCATCAAGGGTGTCAATGTGTTCCCAATGCAGGTCGAGAAAATCCTCGTGCAATATCCTGGCTTGGGCAGCAACTACCTCATCACCCTCGACACCGAGAATGACAACGACATCATGACCGTAGAGGTCGAACTCGATGGTCTGACCACCGATGTTTATCCAGAGTTGCAGAAGATGACACGCGACATTCAGCGTGCCCTCAAGGACGAAATCCTGTTGACTCCGCGTGTCAAGCTGGTCAAGAAAGGTTCGCTGCCACAGAGCGAGGGCAAGGCCGTGCGTGTTCATGACTTACGACCGGGTAGGGGATAAATATGCCGATGTCTATGAGAACGATACTGATTGCGTTGACCTTGTTTGTGTCATATACATCTATGGCACAAACCAAGGTGCGCGACATCCTGCAAACCATGCCCGACAGCCTGGCACCAACGCTGACGCAGAACAACCGCTTGGACTGCATCGACTTCAAGGAGGCGGGCATGAAAGCCGAGGTGCGTAATGCCCTGGGTGGCAAGAGCGAACTGCTGACACTGACTTCCGACTTTGCCGACATCAAGCTCAGCGAGGGCTGTCGCATGCAGCTATGCTTGTTGGATGTCTCTCAGCCTGTTGACAGCTGCCAACAGATACTTTGCGTGGTCTCCACCTACGGCTATGACATCAAGGAAAGCACCGTTCAGTTCTACTCCCTCCGCTGGCGGCCTCTGCCCCTCAGCCGTTATGTGTTGCAGCCCTCACTGTTGCAGTCTGCGTCTCCTGTGATAGCAACCCTCAGCCCTCAACCGGCAACGCTGACGGTACAGCCCTCTGGCTATCTTGAGCGTCCTGCTATTGAGAATCAGAAAGTGATAGAAACTTTCCCAACAAATCTTAAATGGGAGAACGATACCTTTAAGTAAAGTTAAATGTTTTAGCAAAAAGTTGCCAAAAAGATAGTTTTTAAAATAAAAACGTTACATTTGCACCGTGTTTTTCATGGTATTAGATTATTAAGGTTAATTTAAAGATTGGTTGTCGTGAGACAATCAATTTTTTTTGTGCTGTACTTGAATCTTGAATCCTGAATCTTGAAACATCTTCCAATTTTAATTTTTAATCTCTTAATCCTTTCATCTCTATAATAGAAAAAGAGAACCCGTTTGGGCTCCCTTTTCTTGTTTGTTTGGAATAAATTATTTGTTCTTGTTCTCTTAGGCCTGAGCTTCGGGAATTACTGAAACATAACTCTTGTCGCGCTTGCCCTTGTGGAACTCTACCGTTCCGTCAACCAGCGCATAGAGCGTGTCATCCTTACCCATAGCAACATTGTTACCTGCGTTGTGCTTAGAACCACGCTGGCGAACGATGATGTTGCCTGCTAACACCTTCTGACCGCCGAAAATCTTAACGCCCAGTCGCTGAGCTGCACTCTCACGGCCGTTCTTAGAACTACCTACACCTTTCTTATGTGCCATAATGTTGTTCCTCCTAAGTTTTTAAGCGATTACTGATTTAACTTCTACCTGGGTGTACTGCTGACGGTGACCGTTCTTCTTACGAGAGTCCTTGCGGCGCTTCATCTTGAATACGATGACCTTCTCACCCTTTACGAGCGGATTAACCACTTCGCATACTACCTTTGCACCACTTACGGTGGGCGCACCTACCTGTACTGAGCCTTCGTTGTCGACAAGCAGTACCTTGTCGAATTCAACAGTTTTACCGGCCTCCACATCTTTCATGTGGTTTACGAAGAGCTTCTTGCCCTGCTCAACCTTAAACTGCTGACCGTTGATTTCTACAATTGCGTACATTTGTTATAATTGTTTAACGGGTTTTTCTGCCTGGCGTGTCGCTTCGTGCTACATCTTTTTTGAGCCAGAACAGACCAAATCGGCTGCAAAGGTACTAATTTTCTTCGAACTATCGGCTTTGTCAGTTCTACTTTATATCTGGCTTTAGCGTTATTTAACAATTCTTAGCTTCTTAAATAGCGAAAGCGACGACCCTCACAGGCCATCGCTTTATCTTCAATAGGTATTAGTCCTTTTTTAAGGTAAAAAGATTGTTTTCAGGATAACGACAGCAAAGGTAAAACTTTATTTCTTAATATCCAAGTATTTTTGTAAGATTTTTTAAGAATAATTATTGTGCTCCCACACATCGGAAACCTGAGACTTGAAACTGCAACCTAAATCTCTTGTTTCACTTGAGTCGGCTCGATTGATTGTTTGAGTCGGCTCAGGAATTTGAATCACTAATCGCGAAAAGATGTTGACTCGTTATCCGGGTGTACTTGTTGGGCGATTGGCGGTCGCTTCTCAATTCTCTGGATTGAATAAAGAAACTCCTGCAACCTGTCATCTAGACTGGCGCAGGAGTCATTAGAATATTCGAAGGCTTTTTCAGACGATCTTAAGGACACATTAATCGCCCTCGCCGTCCCACCAGGGTACTTCCCTTGTGGGGTCGCCGCTGCCAGCCAGTAACTGGCACTTGTGTTGCAGTTCCACTACTCTGAATGATGGCTTCATATATTTCTTTTTCATTGCTGTGTCCTCCTTACTTGATTACAATCTTGAACTTCGTTCGAGCTCGCTCACGCTCGGAAATGTGAGCGAGCTCTCATTTCTCTCACTTAATCGCGACCTTTTCACCATTGTTGATATAGATGCCCTTGGTGCTGGGCTTGCCGCTCAGGCGCACACCGTCGAGGGTGTACCATGACTCGCTGTCGAACGAGAGTTCGCCCGTCGTGGTGTCAATCTCGCCGATGGCGGTAGTCTCGCCGTTGCGGCTGACGAGGCGCAGGGTGTCTGCACTGGTCGCAGCCTCGGTGCTGTCCGTCGGCTGTTCTGCATCTGCCACCGTCTGCCGTGCCGTTTAACGGCAAGAGGCGAATGCGAGGGCGGCAATCAGGAGGAAGAGAAGTTTTGCTTGTTTCATTTTGCTTGCGCCTTTATGTAATCAAGAAGAAAGAGCACTTCGGCTTGGCTGTCGAAGTTGTAACGCTTATAGTCATCATACGTAAGCAGGATGTCCGGAGTCAACTGCTTGGCACATGGGTCATCGGCAGGAAGGAACAACTGCATGGAGTTGGAGATGGAACCTTCGAGCTTTGTCCGTGGAAGTATGAACTGCGTCACTTCCATGTAGGTGTTTGGGGCTTGACTGCTTGGAACACCGACGATCTTCGCACCCATCTTCCAAAGATAGAACATGTAATGAAAGGCTGCACTATAAGTGTCGGCATCGGCTAGGACGTAAATATAGTTGGGTGTATAGATGGGTTGGCCGTTCTGCTTGGCGAGTTTGTCTTGAATGCAACTCATGCTGTTGCTGACAAAACGTGTGCGGGTTTCGTCCGTGACATCCTGCGTTTTCTCATGGCTCTCATAGAAGGTGTAGTCGCCAAACTCATAGTTCGTGTGATAACGGGCATTGAACTGTTCGAGGGTCGTGTTGAGTTTATGCATATAGAGCGGTGACAGCAGACGGTAGAGATAGTTCTGGAAGTTCTTTTGCAGATAGCCGTCACCCCATAGCTGATAGAGTGTGGGGTAAGTAATGGGCGTCCATCCTCCGCCGTTGCCTCTGAGGTCGATAATCAGGTTTTCACTCTTGTTACGCTTCATCTGCTGAAGCATCTTCTCAAATTCTTCTGAGAACGACGGGAGGCTGGAAATGGCCTTGAGAGTATCGGAGGGCAGAGGTCTGTGATACACCTTGTCATAGCAATATTTCAGGTCATCATAGTAGTTCATCCCAGCCTGATACATGTATTCTATATTGTCACGAGCCATGATGCTGGTCGAGCGGAAGTACATGGTGCTCTTCTGCTTGTCGGTGAATGTATATGCCAGGTTTTCCGTCGGGAAGCGATTGTCCTGCGCCATTTGCCCGTTGTTCCATTCCTTCCATTGCTCCACAGGAATGAGCGGCAACTGCAAGCGGACCGTATTTCCTTCTGGAGTCATCAGATGATAGGTAATCGTGTCTTGTCGAAGATTGGGAATGATTCTGCCAAGAACGACGGGCTGGTGTCCGTGACCGCAGATGTTTGCCAACTTGCCGATTTCGTTTTCCGCAGAATATATCTTCATCATCTCTTCGCACAGGTCTTTCGTCTGGATATTTTCAATGCCAACGAGCCTGCTGCCTATTAGGTGCTGATGTTCCTTCGGTAATCGACGGACAAACAAACCGTCACCAACAGCTTTGAAACGGATGGGAACGAGCGGAAATGAGCCTTGCGTCTCTGGATAGTGGATCTGCGTATGTCCATCCCTCAATGGTGCGAGGAATGCTCGGATGCGCCAACACAGTTCCTCGCGTGTCGAAACACTGTCATCCTTCAGGCTCCAGAGTGTTTCATGTGCGGCCCGATGAAAGAACGCTTTGCCGACATAGTTCGTATATGGGTCTGGATGCGTCGCTTCCAGTTGATGGATGAAATAGCGGAAGTCTGCCACAATGGAATCATTTGGTATCTGTGCCGATGCGAATGTCACTGCCTCCAGCAGGACCAACAGGAGCAGGAATCGTCTTGTTTGTCTCATATTTCTTCTTTTAGTATGTTCTTTAATAGATACGTCGCATTCTGATTGCGGGCCACGCCCTCGGTGATGCGATAGGTGTAGGTAATCTCATCAGAAAGTTGTATCTCGAAAGCAATAGTTGTGGAAACGGTCGGGAGATTCCTGCTGCATCTTGGAGAGTTCGAGGTCGTGGGTGGCGACAATGCCAGAAACAATAGCCCAAATGATTCCACCGATGATTACAAGTATAATTATTGTTCCCATATAAAAAATGTTTTTAGTTGTCTTTGTTTGAAACATACAAAAAGAAAACGTGGACAATCACTTCGTCTACGTTTTCCAGGTATCGGCAAACACCCAAGCTACTTTGAACGAGTAATGTGCCCACGCTACGCGCAGGCATCCATCTTTACTCTTGTAGCTTTCTTCAATTTGGGAGATTTCGGAAAACAAGATTGAAAAGCGGACGCTATTCCTTTATGTCGTTTGTACTTTTATCTGTCCATTGGCGTATCTGTTTTGGTGTTACACATTAATATTCTATATGGTTTCAATTATCCAAATGCCAAGGGCTGCGACACTTCAAAGCGAAGGCCAAGGGCGCTGAGGATTCTGAGGAACATACCTGCACCAGGCTCCACGCTGCCATTCTCTATGCGAGAGATATA
>Ga0247609_10000156_pt1 | contig 98613 bp, 104 predicted proteins | sample 172DNAGHGlowgp2_FD_193487 | JGI IMG/M metagenome (GOLD analysis project Ga0247609, IMG submission 193487) | Sheep rumen microbial communities from Palmerston North, Manawatu-Wanganui, New Zealand - 1728 DNA GHGlow gp2 | ecosystem: Host-associated > Mammals > Digestive system > Stomach > Rumen ...
CGTTGACCATCCAGCCCGTGGACCTGAAGACCAGTTCGATGCCCGCCTACGACTTCCCGGATCATTTCGTGAAGATGCGGTACGACATCCAGGGAGACGAATACTCTGACGTTCTCCGCATGGTGCTTGACAGCATTCCGGAATATCAGGATTACACCATCCTTCCATATCTTTTCACCGATGTGAGCCGCACGGACATGGTTCCGGTCACTTACACCTATGATCAGACGGCTGGCTTGTCCTTCACGAAGGGAGACAAGACCTACACTTACAAGAGATGGGATGACCTGCTCGACGAGATCATCACATATGAGGAAAGCGAGTCGAAGGTTCCGAACTATATCACGACTGTCGGTCCGAATGACCTGATGGCCATCATCTCGAGATAGGAGGTCGGATGGGAAGGATTATCATTCCGCTTTATTATTGCAAGTCTAAGGTCCCGCTCGTCCTCTTCAGAACGGGCGGAGACGAGAAGCGGATCGGTTTCATCGACACCGGTTCAGAGGTTTCCATGTTCGATCCGTCGCTCATGGATGAAGGATTCGAATCCGTGGAGTCTTCCGGCGAGACGAATTTCGTCGGAGTGAACGGCGAGGGAGAATCCACAAAAGTCGAGCTCATCAAAGGCGATGTTGTATTCAGCGAGAAGAACGGAGAACGCCATGCTGTCGATACTCTTGGCGTCACCTATGATTTCTCCGCCTTGACCGATGCGTTCCGCAGGAAGACCGAGAAGAATATATCTATTTCTGCAATCTTCGGCTCAGACTTTTTGAAGGAGTATAACGCAAAGATTGATTATAAGAACAAGACATTGACAATTGATCATGAAATTTGAGACAACAGCCGTTTTATATAAGGTTACAGACAAATTGAATGAACTGCGAACCCTCCTCGATGATTATATGTATCGGGGAGGGAATATTCCTGAAGAAGATCATAAATACTGCCGGAAGGTTTATGATTCTATTTGCAAGACACTTGATTTGCTATGAGTTGGAAAGACAAGAACTTCGGTAAGTCCCCGTTCGATCCGGACTACCGAGATAACTACGACGCGGATGCTGACCGCGAAGCCTATGACGAGGCGTGCGAGGAGAGAGAGCAGAGAAGGAGAGAAAGTAACTAATTACGGCCCTTATGAATAAAGAAGAAAAAATAATTGAAGCCGCACGGGAATGTGCATCTTGCTATTTCATTAAGGAATGGAAGGACAAACTACCGACCGCGATGGCTGAATTAGACCGACTTTTGAAAGATTACTACAAAGAAAAAAGGTAGTTACTTTTTCGGCCCTACTATGAACTTTGAGAATTTGAAACCGCTAACGAAAGCCGATGCCGGAGCAACCGCCATTGACCTTATGTCGGGGAAGTGGTTGGTATGGGACGGAGAGCGGTGGTTGGAACTTATCTATTTTCGGCCCTAATTGATTGAGATATGAACTACGAAAAGAAATACAAGAACGCCTTGACGATTGCGCGGAGCCGTTTCAAAATTGAGAAGGACGAGTCGGTATTGACTTGCCTTGGAATGATGTTCCCCGAACTCCGCGAGAGCGAGGAAGAGATGACGCGTAAAAAAGCAATAGCGATATTAAAACAACAACGAGACTATTGGAGTTATGACGGGCCAATAGATAAATTTCCGCCAGCAACGCCGAGGAAAGACCTTGTTGATGCCATTGATGTCGCTCTATCATACCTCGAAAAGCAGAAAGAGCAGAAGCCCGCAGAGTGGAGCGATGAGGATGAAAAGATGCTGGCCGATATCATTTTTAAGTTGGCCGGGTTTATGGGGAATGGAAAGAATATTGCTTGGCTCAAATCCCTCCGTCCGCAACCGCAAGGAACATATAAGTTGATTGTTCACAACATTTACGAAATGTTGAAGGATAAGGATTTCTTCGATATTACACCAAGTCATCGTGTCTCTTTACTTAATGACATTCGTGTTAGGTGTAAGAATGCTGACGAACAAGCTGAAATCCTTGACGTTCCTTCTTGGAAACCCAGCGAGGAACAGATGAAGGCACTTGAAGTTGCCTTCCGAAAGGACGGGGATGACAATTATCGAAACGCTATCAATTCTTTGTATAACGATTTGAAGAAGTTATAGCCATGACAAACACTGAACTGTTCGCCAAGATAAAGGCCGAGATTGACAAGAGATACGCCGAGTACAGAGAAAAGATGAAGACCGACGACTTCACCTACTACGAAGGTATGGCTGACGCTCTTGACCTTTTCGAGCAATTCATTGACACCCTGGAATCGGAAAAGCCGATTAATCCAGAAGCGGCCATGAAAGAAATTGAGGAGAAGATTGCCCTTGTTAAGCAGAGGGGAACTTGGGACGGAGTAGATGTCGATAAGTTCATGGACGAAGTGAGAGGCAGAGAGCCGGAAAAGCCGATGGTTCTGGAGGAGGAATTGAAGAAGGAGATTAAGAAAAAGTATGACCAAGCAAAATGGGGATATGTTGATGGGGTTGGTTCTGTGGTTATGGACAAAGGCCAATTTATCCGTATCGCCCGTCACTTCGCCGAATGGGGTGCTAAACATCTTGCCAGCACCGGCAAAACATTAGCGATTAAACCCGGCGATGAGATAACTATCAATGGCCACAAGATTATCTACGACAAGGATAAGGGCTATGTAACGATAGTCAAAAGCGAAGAAAGTGTCCCGAATGACCTTGAAGAGGCGGCGAAGGGTTATAGAGAAACAAAAATTGCCAATGGTTATTTTTTCAAAATAAAAGGGACGAAACCATTATGTTATTTGGATGACTTAATACCCGCCTTCATCGCCGGAGCAAATTGGCAGAAGGAGCAGATGATGAAGAATGGAAATGTAATCTTGTCCGAGGAGGACTTTGATGCAGAAAAGGAAAAGTCGGTGGAGTGGGGCTACAGTCTATGCAAAGAGCAGATGATGAAGGAGGCGATTCATTACGTTGTTCAAGACGATTTGGATTCTCACGGGGCGTCGTATAATATTCCTTTTATCCGTATAGGAATAGCCGCACTTAAACCGAAAGGTATTGGAGTAGGCGATAAGGTTCGCATCATCATCGTAAAGGAGGACGAGAAATGACCGAAGAAGAATTAAAGGCATCTGTTCGGGAAAAGATGTCGAAAAGCATGAATGAAGGATTAAATCCACTCATCCCGAAGGTTGTTGAGATTATCGCATCCGCATATCAAACTGGTTTTTGGGCAGGATTTGACATCGGGAAAACCGTCCAGCCAAAGGAGGATGGGAAATGAGCGACTACGACTTCTTGAAGATTTGCATTGAAATAACTAACTATCGGGAGTGGAAAGAATGAAACCATTTAGGATAATACTAATCGCAAAAGCGATATTTCTATCACTCGTCTATATACTTCTTGTTATCGTGGTATATGTCGCCATAGCGAAACTATCTGGAGATGACATAACTCTTGAAAGTGTAACGTTAACGATTGTGACTTCTGCGATACTATTACACTTCTTGGACAAAGAAGATCAAGAGTAGAAAAAGGAGGACGAGAAATGAGCAAGGCAGAAGAACGAGCATTGGTGGCATATCCAGATTATCCGACTATGGATGGAGGATATGTTACTCAAAGACGGCCAAGAAAGGTATTCGTTCAAGGATACAAACAAGCCGAGAACGACATCATCTCAATCATCGGAACACGCCTCTCCGAAATTATCGGTGATGCACAACCGAAACCCGCACTACGGGCAGAACTGGAAGACCTAATCAAACAAATTAAGGATGAATAAGGTGTTTCTATACAACGATGTGTCCGGCTATGAGAAGGAATACCAGTCGGTAAGCGAAGCGGCGAGGATTCTTGGAATACCTCGCTCACAACTCGAATACGCGATGCGGTCTGGCAAAAAGTTGTGCGGGTATCTTATCCGTTCCTTCTCCGTCCATTCTAAGGAGGTGAAGATAAGCAATGACCCGGTTCGTATCGAACTGGACATCCCGCATTATGCAACAATTGAGGGTAAACACTTTGTGGCCGTCAAGTGCGAGAACAAGACGAAATGCTCTGAATGCGACATCTTCAAACTCGACCCACCGATGTCTATGATTCAGTCTCCATTGTGCTATAAGTACAACTGCGGGACGCACAAGATTGTAGATGTTTGTTCAAGATACAAGTGTATATGGAAAAGAAAACGAAAAAGTACATCATTGAAATGAACGAAAGGCAAGCCCGGCTGTTGTCCTGGGCCCTGGACACGCTTCCGCGCTTGATTGAGGGTCAGGAACATTCCTTCCAGGATCTGCTCGAACAAGCTTGGGAAAAGCGTTGCAAGGAGGCCACCGGGAAGATGATGGACGACGAGTTGGACGGCGGCTGGTATCAGATGCGCCATGATGCCGAACAGGCCTGCCTGAAAATCAAACGCCGCTTCTGGGGCCTTCCGCCGAACACGCTGAACGGAATCCACTACGATGATACGGCGGACATCCTTTGGGATATGCACCAAGCAATCCGTTACCAACTTTGGAAGGATAACCCCGACCCGAACAAATCAACCATCACCGTTGATGCTTTTCCGGCACACCAATTCGGGAATGAACCACTAATCAAAGTAACGAGCAAAGATGACCAAGACTAACTACCTACTCTGCCCCGGCGAGGCTTGTCCCTTGCGAATGACTTGCCGGAGACATCAAGAATGGCTCAACAACGAGGATGACGAGGCAGACGAAATGGAACCAGCGTACAATTATAAGATTGGAAATTGTGAAAGATTCGACATCAATAACTACTATTACGGCGGTTGATGAACCGAAGGGATTCATTACATTCGGACCAAGAGATAGTTTTTATGCTTGTGTCCAAGTATGTTATGTGCCTACCAACGAGCAGATTGCAAATATTCAAAAATATTTTGGGTGGGATTTTATTACTCCAGAAGAATTGAAACGGTACAATGAAGGCTGATTTGATTGAGAGATTGTCTTGGCAAGACATCAAGGAGATTGATGAAATTCTTTTTCAACTATGTAGTGATGACTTTTGCGATGAGGAAGAATATTATTCCAAAGTGATCACAAGGTTGAACAAGCAGAATAAAACACTGCCAGCTTGTAAGGATAGGTACAAAGAAATCCTTCCGATCGCTGAAAGTATCGTTGGTGAGAAAAACCGGAGGGAGCGAACATTTGAATTGACTGTTCTTAGATGCATGATTGCAAGTCGCCTTAAAGAAGAGGGGTATACGCTCACAAATATCTCAAAAGCAATGGGTTATGATCATTCCACGGTCATATTCTATTTTAAGAAAAAGGCAGACTTCTTTGCCCTTCCGCTGATGTACGAGCGAGAAGTAAGATGGTTCAAAGCATTTGATGAAGCGTTGAAAAATGAAGGAAATTGAAACAACCGAACAGTCCATGTACACAATCATGCGTGAGATGGACCTCAAAACTAAACTTATCGTTTCAATTGACAGCTGGACGCTGGCAAGAAATTATGCATTAATTCTCGAGAAAGATTTTGGTGTCAAGTTTCGAGTCAGAAGAATGCAGACAAGAAATACGAAAAGAAACTTCATTCTTGTCGAGCGCATCCGTTAACAAAGTCTATAACCGTTCTATTGGCAGCATCCACGGCCTGCTGATTGAATTTGACATATATGAGGGTGGTCCTATTTCCCGATGAATGCCCGAGTGCCTGTGAGATGACATCCAACGGGACACCCGCTTCATAGGCAAAGGTGGCCCAGCAATGGCGTGCGTAGTAGGTGGAGATTCCCGGAATGACGGGCTTGACGGTTTTTATTAGTCGTGGTGTACCGAACAGGTCCTCGGGGTCCGGGACCATCTCCACCACTTCCTCGCCTATCATCTTCAGGTGGTCGTTCATTTCGTGGGCGAAACTTTTATAGTGTTTGCATCCATCCATCGCCATAAGGAGATAGTTACTGCCCTTGTATCTTTTCAGGAGTTCCTCGGCTTCCGGTTCTATCCGGATCGAATATTTCTTGTGCGTCTTCTCGCGGATATACTCGAGGCGTCCGTTTACTAAATTACCCTTGCGAGCCAATAACAGGTCCTTGGAGTTGATTCCGATGAGATAAAACATGAGGAGGAAGTAGTCTCGGAACATTGCGTTCCTTCCGGATGCCGGATAGTCGAGGAACTTTCTGAAGAGTTCCACCGATACGCTCCGTTTCCTTGTCGGTTCCTGCCTGATGGAGAAGTTCTGGAACGGATAGGACGAGATGACATTCGTGTGCAGTGCGTAGTTGCACACCGCCCGGAGACTCCGGAGATAAATTGCCCGACCATTCACCCCCTGAGTCTTCGCCAAAAACATCTCGAACTGATGAAGCCATTTCAAATTTATGTTTTCCATCTTCAGTGCCTTACCTCCGAACGCAAGCACTTTCGCGAGAGTCGTACGATAGATTTCTTTCGTTCCCTCCGTAATATCGGTCGCAAGATATTCCGCAAACAAATCTGAAACAAGATGAACTGGTTGAATAACTTTCTTTTCCGTTATCGCCTGCTTGATTTGTGGGGCCGTCATTGAATCGAATTTATCATCTATGGATAGATAGGCAATAGACTTATCGATGGATGATTTCTTCTCTGTTAATCTTGCATTAATAGCATCACAACCGGCTACACGAACAACATGATTACCATCCCATTCATTCGGCTTTACGCGAATACCGGTAGGAATCATAGCCGTAGTCCGATTATGATAGATAGTGATGACGATGCTTCCTTTCCCGTCCTTCGCCTTCCCGCGAAGATCCAGGTAAAACCTTGTTGTTGCCATATTGCGTGTGTTTGGACAAATATATAAATTTGTCTGCAAACAATTCCGCATAGCGTCATATGAGCCTGGAAGATGGATGTAGAAACAAAAATCCCGATACTCAAGGTAATGAAACTAATCAAATGCTTGAATATCAGGACTTTACGATGTGGAGATAAGGGGATTCGAACCCCTGACCCCCTGCTTGCAAAGCAGTAGAACTCTCCGCTTAATCACATGACAGTCACATAAATACGAAACCGCAGAAATTATCCTGCAAAATATTCTGCAAAATGTACTCGTTTTTAGAACAGCATAACGATGGTAGCTGGTGGTACCATCCGGGATGCACTTACGAAACAGAAGGGAAAGCAAAACAGGGATTCAAAAAGATGTTTTGGTGGGATTTAGACAGACCGCACAAAATCATATCGCATTCGATTCCTTTCCCTCAAGATATTTCTCGATGCACATTTGATATGGTGCATTTCAATTTTGCTGGTGGAAAATTTTTTACATTACAATAAAATGAACGACTTGATTTGGAAGAAGATTGTTCCCGGTAAGCAATATGATGAACAGATTCTGATGATCGATGTGACTCATCGCAATTATCCTAGAACTGGATTCGGTAACCGCTGGATGGGAACAGCAACGCACTACATTCCTGTGAAATTGTTGGAGAACATCTTGGAATACGAGAAATGAACTACGATCTGACAAACAAAGAGAACAGGAAACGTTTCATCAATCGATGCAATGCTCTCCTGAAGAATCAGCGGAACAATGTCTGTCTGATTGATGAGTCCAACAGAACTCTGAATCAGAACAGATATATCCATGTATTATGTAGGATACTTGCACAGGATGTCGGAGTTTCTGAGGAGTACGCCAAGCAGGTTTACTTTAAGGAATTGGCAAATCCGAATATCTTCATCACCTGCACAAAGGATCCGCTAACGAATTCATTCATCAAGATTACCCGAAGTACCGCAGATCTCAACATCAACGAGATGAGAAAGGCAATTGACGGGTTTATCCGGTGGGCGGCGGAAAATGGTTATGTGTTGCCTGAGGCTACGCTGAATGATGATGGAACAATGACATTCAATGACGACCAGAATAATGAAGCGTTCCATCAAGCGGAAATTGAAACAAGTAAGGAGGAATGGATATAATGGATAATACATTGATTGGAATTGATGAGTTCGATGAATTGAGAGATAAGTTGGAATCCATCATTCTGCAATTCGCAGAAAGACATTTTCACGGTGTGTCGCTCAAGATTGAATTCGTATTTGGAACGATAACGATAGAAGTATAACAAAAGGGAGATGCATCACTGCGTCTCCCTTTCAACAAACTCTAAACACCAATTATGAACAAATCATTCGTAATAAAGATAGCGAATAGAAGCCGTCATAAAGCAGGTGTAAATGATTTGCTTATTAATATTGCGCATCATTCTGATAATAGTTAATAAGCGGGCTTGGATCTATGAAATTGTCCACTTTCTTAAACATTGAAACAACTGGCAACTCACGGAAATATTTATACGCCTTGACATGCCCACGGTATCTACCGGATTTGATTGTCGTCATATAATTTGACGGGATGCACAGCTCAAAAGCGTTGATCATATTCTGGAGAGGGCCAATTGCCGCGAACGGAGATTTCAAGATATGAAGCGCCTCATCAACAAACATGGGCGTCGGTGCCATCGAACCTATTTCCGTGCGAAGTCGTAACATTTGCGAAAGAATCGTCTGATCCCACCATTTAAGCGGAATAAGTCTATCGTCATCATCGACATCGGGCGGCGGAATCTTTCCAAGAAGCATGCAAGCAAGATACAGTCCGGCAACTGTCGCGAGTTCAGCAATGGAGCGATGCACATTGGACTTCTCGTAAGGTGTCATCTTTGCCCAGTTCAACTGATAGGAAGTCTTCAGCGCCTTCATGTCGTCGACAAGTCGAGTCAAGAATTCTGCACTTTGCTCTTCTGACACTTGATCTTTTGCTCCAGTAACTATGTCATGAAGCAAACGGAATGTGGTATGATGATAGCCCTCGTTGTATTCACCCTTCAAGGCATTGTACTGAACATCGGCGTATCTGCGTTTCAAAGCAGGAGCAATCCATTTACGATACATGATGAGCAGCGATCCGAGAGCGTATTGCTGAACAGCACTGCGGTCATCAAGATTATAGATACCCTGTAGCTCAAAGTTCAAACCGGCGACAGCCTTGGAGAATTTCTTCTCATCCTCGATTGTTAACTCACTTCCGTCGGCTTTTCTGTATCCAGGTTTTAGCGCGAGATAAGCGCCGGTCTTGTTTGTCTCATCAGTATACTTGACTTCATAAGCATCCCACAAGTTACTTTCCTTGCCTTTAGCATCCTTCATCTTGAAGTTTTTCGCAACAGCAAGTGCGGTAGTGGAAGCAAGGAAGTCTTCACCCATAGTCAGACCAGCATACAGAAGGCTGCTGTTGAATACGCGACTTGCTCTTGACTTTTTGTACTTCGTGGTCTTATAATCACGACCATTGTCCTGATGAACATCAAACTTGTCAAGCCAGAGTGAGAGCTTATTATCATAATCGGTCTTACCGGTTTCTGCAAGTCTATCTGCGGACTGTGCGGTCCAAATACCAGCCGCCCAGGTCGCGTCTTTAGCAGAGAAATGATGATGACCGACAGTTTCCAGAAGAATCTGTGTGACACCGGTGCTGATATTAGCAATACGCTGCGGAATATTGATAGCCATCTGCGAGTAAGAAGTGACTCGATTGATGAAATCAACAGCCTTTCGCTTGGAAATCCTTGTGTTGCCGATGGTGCCTTCATTCCGCTGGATATGTCCATAGACATGCATCTGGAAGAAATCATCAAGAGCGCTTTCGATGTTGGTTCGAGCCTGTTTCTTACTGAACGGCTCACGATAGATAACATCGTCTGTCTCGATGCTTTCGCGCTGCGTTCTCGTGCCAGTACGCTGAGTCACGTCTCGCTGGGAAGCCATATATTTGGCATTCTCAAGGATACCGATGACATTATTGAGTTCACCATATTCGAACGCCATACCAGCATAAGCCATGATGGAGGTGGCTACATCATCAGACATGTCGTCATAGGACTCCTTCTTTCCCTTGGCAAGATAATGGACAGGAAGCATATCTACGCGATTGCCTTCGAAGTCGACTCTGACTTCGTAGTTATCGTAGTCGATGCTGTCGGAAGTATCAAGGATATCATTACGGATACCTTCCCAGACTTCTACGGCTTTGCTCTTGATACCGTCAGACTCCTTCACGCGGTCCCAAGTGTACTTACGAAGCATTACAATCTTACGATTCTGAAGGAGAGAATCAGGGACATACTTGTCTGCCTCCTTCTTGATGTCAAGCATCGTATTGTAGAACTTCCACTTTGCGGGAGAAAGCTTTCTGGCTTCTTCGACACTGATATATCTACCAGTCTTGTGAAGCTTGCCGTCATCTTTCTTTCCGTCGCACCATTTCTCTCCATCATAACGCTTCATCTCAAACATGAAACTCTGGTCACGAGAGCCGGTTTCCTTACGAAGTTCTTCAATGGCCTGTTCAATTCTCGGCTTCACAAGGGCAGCACGACGACGCGCTGAATACTTTGCCTCCCTGGTTACATCGTCAATCGCCTTAAGAACATAGTCGTTACAGTCAGCGATGGAATGAAACCAGCGAGAAGCAAGAGATATGTCTCTGTCAGCACGGCGGGCCATTTCCTTGATGGTAATCTGCCGCCCCTTGTCTTTACCAATTTCGACAGTAACTCCATGTTCGCCATAGACATTGGAAAGCATCTCTTCGAAATACTTCATCGCAATCGTATTATAATAGCGGAAGAATTTCTCGAGAGCACCAGCAGTTTCATTGATGGAATTAGTAAGCAGAACGGAATCCTGAATCTCGCCATCAACAATTGCCTGGCGGACATCTTCCATCACCTTAGAGAAACTGTAAAGCGTATCACGGACAAGATTTAGTCTCTTGCAGATACGATTTACCGGCTGACCACCATTTACCGCAGTCTCAAGTGCCTTTCTTGTTTCTTCCAAGAAGTCCAAGGAGTCCTTCATGTAAGTGACGACGGCGTCTTCGGTCTTGTAGTTCTTGATAGCGGCTTCGAGCTTGGCAATCTGTCGTTGAGTTGCCTGAATAGCGGGAGACTTCTGCGCCTTCTCCTTGTCGTAACCGATACGGTTCTGGAAAATGAACAGACGCTTGGTCTCGGTCTTCAGAAGCTTGTTCAAAATGTCGCTCTTTCCGGTCAGATCTTTCTTGATCTTCTTCGTCTGTGCGAGCAGTTTACCTTGTGCATTAATATCCTGTAATGTGCGATCATCGAGAATCTTCCCACCGAGAAGTTCACGGGCAAGCTTGGAAGCGACACGATTTGCATCGAAGATAGCATTCTGCACTTCGTCACGACGGAACTGGCGGAAGAAATTCTTGATGAAATCCACAACTCTATGGATGAGTCTACGAACAGGGCTCGTCTCGATTTCCTGTTCCAAGAACAGGTTCTTCGCGACCAGTTTTCCAGCTGCTTCAAGAACCATCTTTTCTCTGTCATCCCGATATGCTTCGACGTAATCATCGTACTGACCTTCGAATGCTTCACGGAGAGCGTCTTCATTTCCATCAAGAGCGTTAAGAAGTCTGCTTACAAGCGGATTGTCGTGACCAACCATCTCGATGGCCAAGTGAGAGAATTCTTCCGGTAATGCCTGCTCGCCACGATAGCCTTCCGCAATGCGAATCATCTCAAGCAATCCTTCCGCTGTAACAGTCGCAGTGTCGAAGTCCGTGACGCCAGCAAGAGCAATACGAGTCTCGAAGTCGGTAAGAACACCGACGGACACACCTTTCTCGCGAAGGATATCACGAAGCTTCTCATTCAGTTCGACATATACCTGCTGTCTTCTTGCTTCGCGGATACCGGCAGGAGAACTCGGAACATTTACAGTAATCGGATTACCGTCTTGATTGCGACGAGCAATGGAAAACATCTGACCACCAGTCGGCTCATCATCAGAAGTAGAAGTGCCAAGCATGGCTCCCTGCAATGCAGGATTGGCAGCAAAGAGCGCAGATAAATCTGCGCCAGTTGCGGGAGAAGGAGCGGGCATTTCCCCATTCTGCTTCACGGCATCGGCGGCTTTCGCTTCAAATTTACGAGTCTGCTCCACCTGTTGAGGCTTCGGAAAACCGCTGATTGCGGGCCCACCCATCACAGAAGCAGGGCTAGGCAGTCCACCGAAATTACCAACAGTACCTCTGCTCTGACCAGGACCACCGAATACCTGTGCAGGACTAGGAAGACCGCCAAATGAATTAGCGTATTCCATAAAGTCACTTCCAGACATCGGGTCCCCACTCGAATTAGATTGAGCCCAAGCATTTTCTTCGGGTTCATCAAGAACGCCCCACGCAGAATCATTACCCGGAACAACCGACTCTATGAATAGATAACTTTCCTTCGGATTATACTGAAGCGTCTTCTGCCCGCCACGAAGGACAATGCCGAGTTTCTTGGCAGGAACAATGGTTGTTCCATCGGCTTCTTTAACAACGCGATACAGCTCCTGTTTCTTTTTTCCTTCACCGAGATTGGTCTCTACGACTATATAGCGATAATCTTCGATCTTGAACTTTGAATCATCTGTCAGTAAATCCCAGCCAAGTTTGTTGCGAACGCGATTCGGAATCTTCGCCGGGCTTATCTTCGGGAGAAACTTGTTGTCTCCCCAGTGATTCATTATGTACTGATTGATGAAATTCTCTTCCTCTTCACTTCCATCAAGCCAGTTGTCACGAAGGATATCCTGAAGCGCATCGACATAACCAGGGGTATTCAGTATGACCGAGAACGGAGCGAAATGCGCGAACTCGTACATTCCATATCCGAAGCCGCTGTTGAACAGGTTGTATTTGAACAAGTCAATGGCAAGGTCTCGGATTTCCTTTTCCGGATTGTTCAACATATCGCCCCAGTATGCGCGAATAGCATCAGCGGTTCCTTCGACTGCCGGTCCGTTCATGCTGAAAATGAGGCGAGGATTGGTACGGGAATTCTCCGGAGAAGTCGCAGTAAGCTTCTCGAGGAAAATATTACCGACAAGCATTTCAGCCGCCTTGTCAGTTCCAGGATTCTGCTTTGCCTTCTCGATTCTCTCTTTCAGATCCTTGACCGACTTCGGTACATCAACGAGAATGCGTTTCTGTTCGGCCTTCAAGTCGCCATTGACAAACTTATTATTCTTCAAGAGCTTGAAGAGAATCATCTCCTGACCGATATGCTCGACAATAGTAGCACGCTTCTTCTTACCGATATGATACATATCGGCAATCTTCGAAATCGTGTTGATCCAGTCGGCTTTTGCCTGCGGGAAGAACTGCTTGAACATATCAAGCGAAGAATCCATCATCAGGGAATTCAGCGCCACAACTTCCTTGAGATCGTCACCAAGAGCGGACATGATGTATTCGGAATCCATTCCAGCATCGACTGTCCTTCTTGCAAGAACATCACGCATGCCGCTGATTCTCAATTGGTCATCGCGCTGCTTCAAAACTTTTTCACGGAACTTGTTGAGGTCGATGACCTTCTGCGTGATATCTGCAATGGTAGAGCCTATTGCGCCGGAATCAGATTCGGGTCTGGTACGGCGAGTAAACTCGGCAAGATTACCGGCTGCATCGGAAAGATGAGCAAGCACGGCGAGAATGGCGGTTTGCTGATTGATGAGATTAACATCCTGCGATTTCAGAACCTCGTCAAAAGTCATCGGAAGAGCGGCAATGTAATCATTCTCCATCATACCTGCGACCGCCTGAACTGCACCGGTATTCTTCCCCATGAACGGAAGCCGCTTGTCTTTGAACTGTTCCTGCAACTGGTCAACGAGCGTATTCGCCTCTTCCTTGAGAGAAGAAGCATCACGGCCTTTTAGCCTATTGATGAGTTCAACAACCGCAGGCTGATTCATAATCAGATGGACTTCTTCCTCGTCGATACCTGCGGCGAAAAGGAACGAAGTGATTTCCGCCATCTCCTTTGTCTGATTGAGATATCCGAGAATAGGATCCTTTCCGTTATCAACGGCTGCATTCAGCAGACGAGCAAGACCGAGAGAAGCGAGATTGCCCTTCATGTTCTTGACCGAGAACAACTGACCAAGTTCTTTTCCAAACAGAGATATCCGGACAGGGCCGTACTTTGTCTGCATCGGAACATATCTCATATCAAGTCGCTGCATCATCTGCTGGGCGGAATTATACAGGGCGTAAATACCAATCATCTCGGCGCCACCCATCAGATAGTCGAAAGCGTCAGCGGAATGCGTCAGAGAATACGGGGCTTCCGAGCTCTCAACAGAACGGACAAGCGTAGTCAAGGCGAAGTCATCCAACGATGTCAGTTTCTTGTAGAGAGAAACGGCGTCACGAAGAGCAGCGTTCGCAATATCTGAAGACATTCCAAGTCCGCCGTCTTTCTTTGCGGTTGTCATCGTCTGGAACATCTGACGCTTGTTTTCATTGGATCGGGCAAGACGGACAAGATGCAGGGACTTGGCATAAATCTTCGATTCCTCGCAGCCACCAGGAATAAGAACGCGACGAGAGCCAGCGACAGAAGTCAACTGAGCTCGAGTAAGTTGAATCATCCTGTTGTGACGAGCACGAGCGGAGTTTTCAAGCGGAGACTTGGACTCGTCGTATTCGACCATCTTGACCTTACGGTACTTCATTCGGTCAGGATTGGAATAACTCGTAGCCCACTTCTTCCAGGTATTGAATCCGGCAAGAGCTTCATTCAAATCTTTGTTACGGATATTGCTCAATGCAAGGCGAGCTGCATTAGCATCGTCAGACAGACCAAGCAACTTATCGTAGTCGGCATTCAACTTCTCGTCATCCCAAACGACATCGTATTCTGGCAAGTCGACACGAAGTTTATCACCATCGAAGTCCTGACCGGTTGTGACCATCGCTTCTTTGGCAATCTTCATAGAGCCGCCTTCGAGTCTGGAAGAGAACCATTTGATGCGAATCGGAACGGTTGAATGTTCGGCGTCAGAAGGAGTACGGGAAGCATCTCCAAAAAGCGCTTCTTCAGGGATTGTCCTGTTGTCTATGAGCTCCCGAAGTCTTTCCGGAGTAATCTCGCCATTCTCGTCAGCAAACTCACGCAACGCATCCGGAAGCGGAGCACCAGCATCGAACCATTTCAGACGCTTGTTCTTTCCAGTACCTTCGAATTCCACTCCGAGTTTATAACTCTCGGGAAATCCACCCTCGTAAGGACTGACATCGGCCTCCATGCCAAGAGCCGTAGAGACAAGGATGTTCGTTCCTTTAGTCTTGATCTTCGTCATTCGCTTCTTAATGATGGAAGCGAGAAGCTGCTGAACCTGATGCTCGACATTCGGAGAGAACAGCGGCATTGCGAATGTTCCGTTCTTCAAATGCTGAAGAGCGAACTTCATTTCACGAGACTGATACGGTTTGCTCGCCAATTCTTCCTGGAACAGTCTTTCGAGCTCGTCAGAATTGCTGAAAATTTCCTGAACCTTCTTATACGAATCGATGATATTGGCGGTCTTGATTTCGTAATACATCTGTCTCGCTTCCTTTGCGGACATCTGCTTTCCGTTCAGCTCGACCATATCGCCATCCTGGATGTTCGCCCAGACGGTCTTCTCCTTCTGTGAAGCGCGGGCAATTCTGTCATCCATTCCGTGAGGAGTAGTGGACGCGGCGATACCGTAATACTTGAACGGGATCTCGTGGACATACCATTTCTTCGACGCAACGGTACTCGTGATATAGTTCTTGATAGACTGTTCGTCTTTCAGGATATGATTGCCTTCTTTGTCTCTCTCGAATGGACGAATAATGGAATGAGCGCCGACCTTTGCACCGGAATGGAAGAGAAACATATCCACTTCTTTTCCTTGCTTCTTCAGTTCAGACTGCGCCAGGTCAAAAGCACGAAGCGGAACGGACTGGGCTGACAGACAATATTTAGACAGAGCAACAGGGAGAAGGACAACCTCGGAATACTTGTGCAAGAAAGTCAGTTTGACAGGTTTCTGATTTTCACTTTCCGCAGCATCAATATGTTCAAAGCCCGTAGCAACCGGCTTGATATTCTGCATGAAAGTATCGATATCTCCTTTTTGCGGATGTCCGTGAATGATATTCTGATAAGCGGTTTCCTGTCGTTCAGTCCAGAGATCGGTCATCACCATCACGGACCGATAGGATTCGAGCGTTCTGAATCCCTGACCATCTGTGGTCTTGATATCAGAATATGCTTTCTCCATCTGCTTGTACTGGATTGGAGAGATTAATTTCGCATCAAGCAGATCCTTCAACATGCCGAGGATGTCGTCCTTGAAAGCAGACTGCGTTTTCTCGTCAGCCACATACACAACATTCTGACTTTCTTTTCCGACGCGCTCTCCATTCCAAGTAGCCTTGGTGTACAGAGAACTGTGAGGAGCATGCGTCAGCATATTACGCTTCTCGAAGTCGATGAGTCCGTCGAAGTTATGCAGACCGCCATCCCAGAGTTTCACCATCTGAAGACGAGCGTAGAAAGTATTGAAGAACCAGTCGTCCAACTGACGCTGCTTTTCGGCGGACAGAGAAGAAACCTTTCCATCTTTCGAATAGAAACCGTAACTGCGAAGATTATAATTCTTCAACATCCCGGAATCTTCGACGGTCTTGATGTCTTTCTCTTTAATTTTCGCCAACTGGTCCACAACGCTCTGTTTGACGAACCGTATTGCATCGGCGGGATCTTCAATGGACTTATATTGCTGGCGAAAATCGTTCGTATTGAATTCCGGGAATATCTGGAACTTCATTCCGTTCTTCTCATAGACGGAAAGAACAGGACGATTCTCGCCGTTCGGATCGTTCTTGACACGTTCCTCGATGGCGGCAATGCGATCAAGTTCGCAGAGAACTTCATCGGCAAGAGCATCAACTAATTCAGACTGATAACCGTATTCGCCAGTAGACTCATCAAGCAGTTCGCCAACTTTCAGTCTCGGAGCGTAGATAAAGTTATATGCCGTCGAGTAGTCAGACTGGATAGGAAATTCATATGCGGCAAAAGGCTCTGTTCCACGGGAGAACATGCGTGACGCTCCGAAGAACTGGATGAGCGAATTCGTCAGTTTCTGCTCTCGTGTAAGACTGGCATACTCAACATGATTGAACGCCGCGATATCCACAAGACGCATCGCACTGCGAATATCTGTCTGGCGAAACTTGCCGTCTTTGAGCCATTTCAGCCAACCGACAATCTGTCTGTTTTCCCCATTTCCGATTGCCATCCCTTCATAGCGGAGATATTCCTGCTCGAGCCTTTCCTGGTATTCCTCTTCAGAAAGATGATCGGTGTTTGCGAGAATGTCGAAAACCTGATGAAGAAGGTTGGTGTTATTGTATGTGGACATAGACTTGCCGTCGTTGTTCACGCGGGCCTCAACCTCATCATACTTCGCAAGAGAAAGACAATTGTTGATATGTCGCAATTCGTCAGCGGCGGTGTTGTAGAAATACTGTCCAGTCGTCTGTTTGCCTTCTTTTGCCACCTGCTCGGCACGAGCGAAAGCATTATCCATCCAAGAAACAAGCTGATATAGCTTATTCCTGCCAACAAGATTCTTGACATTGCTCCAACCGGCAGTGAAGCCGTAACCTTTCTTTGTCATCGTCTGCCCAGCAATCACGGAGATATCCGAAGGACTGATGGAGAATCCGAGACCGCGAAGATACTTCGACACCTGAATAGGCACTTCCGGATGCTGGCGAAGATATTCCTGCATCGCCTTTTCGGGGGCAAGAGCCTCATAGTCATGAGCGGTATGCTTCGGCGGCTTGTCGCCTTCGACCATACGAATGTTCTTTGTTCCGTCGAGAATATTGTCCTTCAGTTCGCCAAAAGACTTTCTGATCGATTGAATCGCAGGAAGAGATTTCAAAGAACCGAAACCGACATAAATACTAGTATCTTCATCGAGCACATAACCGGCTTGCAGGTTAGTGCCAGCCTCGCGCATCAACGAATGACCCTGCGAACGTGTATTTGCAATATGCGGGGTATATGCTCCATCTTCAAGATTCGTATAAACATAGACGGATGCAGCCTTCTTGAAGTTACAGAAAGTAGTCGTCTGTAATCTCGGATTCGCCTCCAACTGACGGATGAATTCGTGAAGCAAAGGGTTCTGGTCAGCGGCAGCATACAGATCTTCCATCATTGTATCAGGAGTAGAGTTCGTAAGAGCCCGAGTAATTACAACAGCCGCCTGACGAGGGCTCAGCCACTTACCAACACCAAGGTCGTCTTTCTGCCATTTGCCACTCGAGTCAGTCTTCTTGATACGACTCAACATCCGCTTGGCACGAGGGCCAAGAGTCTGCATCAGCTTGAATGTACGGAAATCAGCATAGCGGTCTCCCTTGCTTGATTCTTGATTGTCGGTCTCTTCTCCGTCCACTTCATTGTCGAGAGGCTCGTTCAGATCTTCCTCATCTTCAAAGTTAACTTCAAGATTACGGACATTGACGACGAATCCTTCATCCTCTCCAATCTTTACTGCGGCTAACGCGGCAAGCCTTTCCTTGTTGTCAAGAATAGTCTGATACTCGCCATAAGTATATTCTGCACGCTTCTGAGCCGCGGCTCTCATTTCCGGAGTAGCATCAGGACGCTTACGCTCAAACACAGCCATCATAGCTTCAACGCTCGGATACCGTTTTGCATAGGTATCAAAAACACGTTCCATGATGACAGTGAAACCGTTCTTCTTGCCATCCGCTTCGTCCTGAATCAACTGCTGACGAGTCCGTTTTCTCGTATCATCTCTTTCCAGTGCATCTAATTCATCACGGAAATCACTGGCAAGCATGTCGATACGAGCATCCAATTGCTCTGGAGTATACAGAGTGTACAAGGTAGTATACATCTTGTTGATGTCATCCCTGTCAGCAGTCGCTGTTGTCTGCGTAAGCTGGGCACGCTTGAGCTCATAATTCAGGAATCGCGTAAACACGCCCATCTCTGATGGAGTAGCAGGAATCCAATCGTCCTCATATTTGTCGTTATGCCTACGCTTAAAAAGCTCGAGCGCCTGAACGAGATGTTCATCGTTCCAGTGCCTATCGGCATAGTGTTCCTTAAAGCCATTGAATCTCGGGTCTCTCCGATAGAGAGTCAGATCAGGACAAAGATCGCCTACAATCATATCTTCATATATTAAAACACACAAATATATCGAAAAGAGCGCCCATGTTTTCAGGAGTAACAAGGACGCTTATTCAAAATCAGTATATTGATATGCTCAAGAATTAGTTATCTTTGCAAAAACACAATCGATATGGAAAACAAAAACAATAACCCTCCTTGGCTTGGATGCGGAATAGTCACAGTGTTATTGGTCGCCTTGGCAATCATGATATTGAGAAGTTGTTCGGAACTTGCATCCGGATTGGTCCAAGAAAAAGGTTTCTGGACATGGGTGCTGGTTATAGGCGGAATAGCACTTTTCGTCTTTCTCATCATGAGAGCAGACAGGGGCGGGAAATAAATCCTGCCCCTGTTCCTTAACACCGAAGTGCAATTTCTTGTTCTTCCGGAGAAGCCGTATTAAACTCAACTTCTGTCCAACCCTTCTCAGACAAACTGTTCCGCTGTTCTTCCGTGAGATTCTGCCAATCGTTAACTGGATTGACGGGAATTCCAGGGATTGCGGGTGGACCCTGAACCGGAATTCTGTCAGGAGCTGGCTCGGCATCATCGGCGAACCAATCGTCTTCGTCTCTATTTGAATAACCGATAACCGCGCCACGTAAAGCTTCAGGAATAGGCGGCATGCCTGTTTCTGGTGAAGACTGCGAAACCGCTGGAGTTTCCTCCGCTTTTACCTGCTCGGCTGTCATAGGCTTGAACGACTTGCTCTCGTCATCCCAAGCATTGAAATAAAAATCAACACCTTTCGCACGAAGCATCTTCGCATTGGAAGTGATGATACCATTCACGATATAATCATCGAGCTGGTCAATCGTACCGCCTTCTTCTTTCTGACGAATCTGAAAAGACACTTCCATCTCGGCAATCTTGTTGATGAGCCAATCTGGAGTAATCTGATCAGAAGTACGATAGGAGTGTTCTTCCTTTCTTGTTCCATCATCTTGTTTTACCCAAGTGACAATCTTCAACGCCGGTCCTATGTTCGTGTAGTTGCCTATTTCCAGATACAGGTCATGCAAGTCAAGCAACTTGACAAGTTCAGTTAGCTTGTTACGAAGCTTTCTGTTCTCATCTTCGTAATTCGTTCCGACTTTATTCGCCGCAGCGGTCTGCTCTGCAATGCTGGAAATCAATCCACGAGCCCTGACGAACAAAGGATTGGCACTTTCAGAAGTTTCCGGAGTGAAGTGCTCGACATTCAAACGAATAGGAATGTATGCATCGTCTCCATTGGGCGACATATAATACAACGCGCCTTTGTGCTGACTGTTGAAAGCAGAAGTGAAAGTGTTCGGAGAAACTTTCTGCAATGCATTTTCGTCTCCGCGAACAACCTGAGCAACTCCGTTTCTGTTTATAAAGACAATCGGGGCAGATGCGTCATATCCTGGAATATCACGAATACTTTTCTCCTCATTACCAGTATAGTCATAATCTATCTGACCAGCACGTTTTGCCCAAACCTTCGACTTCTTGCTGAACGTAAAGATTTCGTTCGGATGAGCATCAATGAACTGGCGATATTCGGAATCAATTTCACTGCGAAGACTCGAAAGCCCGAAATATTTCGAGTTCTGACCGGAAAGAATAGTCAAAATCTTTCTTTGGCCATTCTTGGTCGTAGTCACGAGAATCTGATACTGGCCTTCGTATTTCGGGAAAACAGGATCAATGACAAGTTCAATCTCGTCTCCGACATTCAACTCCGTAGCAACAGTCTCAAAAGCGCCAGCATCCTTTAATGCGTTCCAGATTCCAGTAAAATCCGCGCTGCTTTCTATCTGCTTGTCGGCATCACTTAGTTCTTTATCAGAATTCAGATACTCGGGGAAATCACTGTAATCGGCATCTTTTCTATCGATCTCGCCGTCTCGTACCTTTGTAACCTGACCTGTAGAAATTTCAGGAACGCTTGTGCGATAATACGGTATCATTCCGCTAACCATCTTGTTCTCGCCGGGAACTTCCGCCTTGTCGTCGAGCTGTTCTGCTTCCTGGGCAAGTTCGTCGATAGTCGGATTCTCCGCCATAGTCGTAAATCCAAGCGAATCGGAAAGCGGTTTCTCTTCACCAGGTGTGAATGTTGGTGCGGGTGCGGGAGTCGGATACGGATTCTGCACGGATGCAGCGGTGGGAGCTGGTGCGGCGCTTGCTGGTTGAGCAGCGTCATATCCTGTCGGAGTAATTGCGGGCTGAGGGGCCTGAACAGGAGTCTGGCTCAATGAATTACGAGAACCGGTCTGATTTTCCGCATTCAGATACTGACGCATCGTATCACGCATAGCCTGCTTCATCGCTTCATAAACGCCATCAGAAACAGGAATGAGCCCGCTAAATGTATTCTTAAACTCGTCAAGCGGCATGAACACGCTGTCCGGCATATTAATGAGCTCTTGCTCTGAATTGGAATTACGGAGCAAATCGTTCATCGCGCTAAACAGCATCCTCGGAGTGACAGCGACATTTGTAGAAATGAAATTATTATTCTCTGTATATTCGCGGAAGCGATCATGCCGACGCTTCATATTCATGAACTGCTTGATAGCTGGATTCTTCGCCTCGGCAGAAGCAAGCGTCTTGGCAAATTCAATTTTATCTTTGGCATTCTTCTCAAGATACGCTTTCTTCACCGCCTCAAAAGTATCAAGACCTTCAGTCTCAATATCATTCATCTGAGCAATAGACTCATCATCAATCTGCTCCTGAGTGACAGTTTGTTCCGAATGTTGCTGCTGTCCACTTTCGCCCTGAAGCGTAATGAGTTTCTGATAGAAAACGGCTCGACTGTTAGCGAGCTTCTGCATATCGTTTATTTTCTTGACGAGCTCTTCATCTCCGTCGGCGTAGTTCTTCATGAAATCAATAACCTTATTCGTCTCGTCACGGAGCGACTTCGGAACATTCATAGGAAGACCGATCATGCTGAACAATCTTTCGTAAGACTGCTGGACTTGCTTGAATCTCGCATCTCGCCCCTCGTCGGTTTCTATAAACTTCCAGTCTTCGTTGAAAGCGGACTGAATCCCGATAATCGGCTCGATCGCGTCCATCGTCTCGCCGAATAATCTCAAGAAGCGATTCTCATAGGATTTTATCTGCTGGGCGGTAAATACCATCTCCTTGATAAGTTCGTCAGATGCACCCTCGGGAGCGCGGGCAATCATGTTCTGATAAAAATCGCGATACTGATTAATGGCGCCCTGTATTTTATTGGCCTGCTCTTTTACTTTACCGACAATATCTTCCGGAGATAGATTCTTCGTCCAGGCATAATCCTCAAATCCCTTCTTGCCGCTTTCAACAGCGCTCTTGATGCTCTCCGCTTCGGACGCGGAAAGATTTCCGAAATGAGAGACTATCTGTTCGAGGTCGCCAAGCTTACCGGCGTCGGCAAACATGATGACATCATTTATGAGCTGCTTGTCATCCGCAGTATGCCAAGCATATTCGTCATCATCGGCTACCGCCTTTTCCATGTCATTGTCATATTTCAAATGGCGGATATAACCTCTCCAGCGAGTCTGGAATTCCTTTGAATTGACAATGTTGTTAAGTGTCTGAGCAGCGGCTCTTGCAGATTCAGTCTTGTCTTTTGCGTCTCGATATGCCTCAACGACGCCACCGCTCCATCTTCTTCCGGGAATACCGAACAAGCCGGTAAGTGCGCCAATTGCTCCCTCCTGCCAGTTTTTGGGATCATTCAAATAGTCTTTGCCTCCAGTATACATACCGGCAAACCATTCGCGAACAGAATTGATCGCTTCGGGATCATATCCGTCGTTATTGAAAGTGGCAAGATTTCTGGACGCAACTTCCTTGGCTCCGCTAGAAACAGTTCCTTGCGCCATTTCTTCGAACGACTCGGAACCGGCAACCTTCAGTGCTCCGAGTGCGGTTCTTGTTGCCACGTTCCCGGTAGCATTATAATTTCCAACTAAGTCTTGAGCGGTTCTCCTCAATCCACCACGAACGCCTTTCGATACTCCTCTGGATGTCTTCCATCCGCCAGACAACATTCGCCCGAACTGTATCGCATTGGATGTAGTCAGAATAGGAAGATTAAGCAGGAATGTCGTCGAAGACAATCTGTCTCCCTGTTCTTCTGCAAATTCTTTTGCCGCCTGATATTCTGCGGTGACCCTTTGCTGGCGCTTGTATAATTCATCTCTACCGGCATCAGTCAAAGAGCGAGTTTTCCTTATGCCATCCGGCGTTTCAAAAGACTGGGTATTTACCCAATCCGTATTGCCGCTTTCGAGAATGTCGTTTTCAAGATTGCCATATTCTCTGGCATATTGATCTTCCCAATTCCTGTTGTATTCCTCCAAGAATTCATTCTTAGCCATGATGCCCTCGACAGTGCCTTCGCCCATTGCTCCAATCGCGGCGCCGTAAAGCTGTAACTTGGCGCCGAATTTATTCAATGCTTTCGCGGCATTTCCAATATTTGACACCAGAGCCTCGGCATCAATACCCACGGCGGTTCCTCTCGCAACCGCTTCACCTGCACGAGCAAGAGCCTGCTGCGCCTCGGTAGCGGTTCCTTTCTTTACGGCTTCGGCTGCCGCCCGCATAAGCGTAGCGGCTTCGGAATCACCTTCTGCCGCCGCAACTGCACCCTTCATGATGTTATTGGCAAGTTGCTTCGAAAGACCCGCCCCAATCAGCTTCGACCAAGCCATACCGCCGACCATTGCGCCGACAGTAAAGCCAAAGTTCTTCAGGATGGAATCGCCGATGAAGTTCGCGGTCCCCATATGCTTCCACCATTCACGCTGATATCTTTCTGAGCGCTCTTCAGCAGTACGGTAATTCGGGAATACGTCTTCCGCCCAGTTCTGGATTTTAACGAGCTGGTTAGAAAGCCAATTGTTGACTCCGGCATCCATAGTATCCATGAAACTCCGCCCGTCGCCATCGGCATCAGCAGCGAGTTCGTAAAGAGAAGAGCCAAGACCGAACACAGTACCAAGCGTAGTGTTAAGCGCCGTAGTGACAGCTGTAACACCGCCTTTCATCAAACCAGTTCCAATCTTGGAGAATCCGCTCTGTTCTATTGCACGGCTTTGCTCGACATCAAGTTCCGGATAGAAATCACTGTCATATCTCGACAATCCAAAACCAGCCTCCTTCGCTTCTTCCGTGTAGTCTCTCGCGATTGTATTCGATAATGGATTCGCACGAAGAATATCACGATATGAAGGAGTGGAAGGTTGCGAAGATACTTTTCCAACCTTTGGCTTTTCATCTTCGGACAGTTCAAAAGAACCACTCTGATAATCCTGCAAAAGCTTTCCAGGATCTTCCTGAATCATATTGTTATCAAGTGCCATACTTATAATAGTTCTTCAGCTTTTTGACTCTGATCTCCAATGTATTGCTCATGCTGCTGCCCGATAGCCTGCCGGATACGAGCCGCGGAAGGATTAGCAATCTTATCCATTACGGCACGATACAGCATCTCCTGATATTCCTTATCGCGCAGAATTTCTCTCGGCGTAGCGGGCCTGGTGCTTCCGTCTTGGCGAATAATGCTCGGGAATCCACCGCCAAGAATCATTTTGCTCTGATCGCTCCAAGCTTCAGCCTGAGATCTGCTCATCTCATAAACAGACTCAGGATGATTAATAGGAAGAAGCAGATAATCAATCATCTCGCTATTACTCATTCCTGTTTCTCTCAAAGGAGCGGTGAAGTTATTCTCGAATAACGAACCAAGCATCGTAGCATCTACCATAAATGTCTTCCCAGGATTGACTGAAGTTTGGATGCGAACCATCGGTCTTTCGCGGGAAAGGTCTTCAAGTGTAGCGGAAATGTTTGTCAGCGTATCATCACGCAGTTCGGTTCCGTTATTTTTCGTCCCAAAAATCTGCTTGATGTCCGTTATGCCTTCAAGATTATGACCGGTATTACCATCAGTTACCTCATAGAATGCGAATCTTGAAGACTTGCCGTGTTTCTCATCAATATTGCTATTGTATTCTCGGATAATAGCCCTGGCAAGGTTTTTCTTAGCATAATCATGAGAGGAGTCGTTGGCAATTACTACAGCAGAGAAGTCGCCCTTCTTTGCTTTCGTCAGCATGTAAGAATAGAAATCTTCCCATGGAGCCGTCTCGGGAAATTCGTATTTTTCGCGAAGCCGCTTCTGGTCCTTGGGACTAATGGCATATTTTTCGGCGTCCGGGTTCGCTTCCTTAAACTGTTTGACATGCTGAAGATATTCCTCTCTTGCTACACTAAGTTGTCTTGAAGCATCTTCCTTCAGATTGCCGTTTTTATCCTTAACGGCAATGGCATACTTTTCATCAATTCCGAGACGAAGCGCATCTTCTTTGTCCATTTTCCCGATTTCAACAACACGCGTCGAGCCATCCCGAAGCGTAACGGTATAATTCTTTTTCTTTGGATCAATGGCGATGTCGAAACCGCCATAGCCATGACGAATCTGCGCTCTCATTTTCGTTTCGTACATTTGGGTGGCCATTTCATACTCATTGGCCACAGTAGCCGAACGACCCGTTCCCGGTAAAACTATCGTCCTTGTCTGACCATCCTTATAACCCTTTGCTTCAGAACGTGTTGACTTAATCCAGTCATTATAGACAGGAGATTCCATCGTGATTGTTTCGCCGGTATTATACATTCCTTCCTGGCGAAGTTGTTCGCGGGCAGCCTTTCTTGCCTCCGCCTCCGCGTCAGCCTGGGCATCAATCTGTTTCTTCTGACGATAAGTATCGAGATCAATATTCGCTTTCGCTCTCGCGGCTCGAATCTCCTGATTATAGGCATATTCATTGTCCTTCATGAATTCGACGTCGCTCTTCCCAATCGCCTGAGAAAGACCAGCCTTCCCGTATTTGACGAGGCGGTTGAATTCGTCTTGAGAAACATTGCCAGCCGCCCCAGTAGAATCAAGATGGGACTGAAGGATAGAAGCGAGAATTGTCGCGCCCATCCTATCCTCGTCGGTCCCAAGCGCAGAGTAAATAGTATTGTCGCCAACGGCAAGACCGGCAGCTGCTTCAACTTGTGCGCTTGTAAATCCATTCTTCTGCAAAACAGGGATGTATCCCGCGAGTTCGGGATACTTGTCGAGGACTTCCGGATTTGAAAGCAATTCCTGCGCCCTCGCCTTTGCGTCAGCCGCGACTTCATTCATGAACTGCTCGCCGCTATAAGAATAATAATCCTGACCGAATCTGTCATTTTCCAAATATCTGTCAAGAAGCTCAAGGCCAGGATCTGAACCCATTACCATGTCGGGATGTTCGTGTTTCGTCTTCCAGTATTCACTACTTCTATCTTGACGAGCCTTGATTGCGGTCCCGAGACGCGTAATATCACTCGAATAACCAGCGCGAGCAAGAGCAAGATCCCGACGCGTGCCAGCGTTGTAACCGCGCTCCCAAAGATTATTCTGAAGGTTAGCAAGCTTCGTAGAATAAGAATCATACAAGCGCCTTGCCTCGGAATCCTCTGGTTCGTGCATAATGTACTGACGGAGAGCCTCCGTTTCAGTCATCAAGGTGTCATAAGAATCCTGTGCCGCATTATGCGCCTCGACGGTCTGCATAATGGGCTTTGACAACTCATCGTATGTAAACGGCTGGAAATACGAGCCGCTTGTAACTAAAAACTTTGGCATATCTTAACTCTTAACTTTTTCCCATTTACCGGTATTAGGATTATAGAACATGGCACCGTTTGGACCGACACGATAACCAAGATAAGCAGGATTCGTATTTATCTGATTCATTGCGAAATTCTCCTGACCGATCCCGGACAACGCCTGCAATCCATTGCTAATCTGATTGCTGATTGCTTGATATTTCTCAGCCTCAGCCTGATTGTTCAATCTTTGAACCATCAAATCGTTCTGCGCATTGTACGGAGCAAGTCTGTTAATGGCGTCTTTTCTCGCCGCATCAACGGTATAATCAAATTGAGCCCTCTGTGCTTCCGCCTGATTATTGGCGGCGATAACTGCATTCCGTCTCTGGTTATTCGCATCCCACGCCTGAATGAACCCCGTACCAAGATTACCGGTAAGATTGTTATCTGCGGCAAGAATAGCGGCTCCAGTAGAAGGGCCTATGCCGGAATTACGAAGAGCACGATTCGTTGCATTGCCCTGCGCAATCTGGGCGTTCGCAATCATGTTCTGGTCAATCGGATTATAAACCTGATTCTGAAGGTTGATTCTTCCTTCCGGCAACTGGGGATTGATATGCGGAGCGGTATATCTGTCCGGTTGCTGAAAAGCATTATACAAACCAAGAAGACCGGAACCGATTGCTCCAGCATAGCGAGGCCAAGTGGGAAGAAGATTAACATTGCGTTCATCCATCATATCGCCAGCGACTTCATTACCAGTATTTGTGGGGTTCCTGCCGAAATCGACCAGCGTATTTTCATACACTTCATTGAAGGGACGAGTATCTCCGCGACTAATACGAAATCTCGTGTCAGCCTCAAGTGCGCTTTGTGGGACATGCAATTTGAAATCAGGCATTCCGAGATTAGCCCCTTCCGGAGAGTAAGCGGTGCCGGTTGCGAAATCGAACAAGGGACCGATAACACGAGGCAATGAGGCTACGGGCTGCTGAGCTTGTGTCGGAGCAACTTGTCTCGCGAGATTGTCTACATTCGTACTGAAATGATAAATACCGCCAAGGTGGTCTCCTCTTCTGCGACGATACATCTGTTCCCAGTCAGGACGAAGCGCGTTGCCATTAAACAACTTCTGGACGCCGGCATGGGTTCTCTCGTCAAGAAGTCTCAAATAAGCCTGAACTTCGGGGTCCTGATAATGGTCAACGACATAATCCGTGAACTTTCTATACGCTTCGCTATTCTCAAGGTCTTCAATAGTCTTGAATTCTGTGCCAAGCGGGAAATTCCTGTCGATTGCATATGTTCCGGCAATACCACCACGCCTTGTGCTTCTGTCATAACGACGAAGAGCGTTCATCAACCTTTCGAATCCGCCTTCATCAAAACGATTGATTTCACCGCCATACTTCAGGAACGGGCCGAAATCTATTTCTTCAACACTAAAGTCTTCCGCCTGAACCTTAGGCGTAGTCACTATGGGAGCAGCGGGAGCGATAGGAGCCTGTACAATTTGAGAAGAATCCGGCTGAGCGACAACTTCATCGACAATAATACTTGGCGTAGGCACTTGGGGAGGAACAATCAATGACGGGAATCCGCCGGTCTTTCCTTGATATCTCAGATAAGCATTACTGAGAGATTTCTCTGCGTCGGATACTTTTCTTTCTTCCACAGCGATACGGGCATCTGTCTTGTCTTTTTCTTCGCGTAAATCCCGCAAGCCCTTAGCCGTCTGGCGTATAGCAGTCGCCATACGCTTGGAATATGGAGAATTAGGATCGCTATATATTCCACCTTCATTTTCAGCAAATTCCTGATACTGCTGCAACAGGTTTTTTTCCTGTGCATTAATCGCAGAATTTAGTATTCTTCCGTTCCTGCGGAATAAATAGTCTCCAGCTTTTCTTCTCCACAAATCTCCTTGAGCTCGCTGAAGCGTCTGCCTAGCAGCATCATATTGTGCGCGGGCAGCATTTGATTCCGCAAGAGATGCTAGAATGGACTCGACATCATCTTCCATATTTTTCTTAGGACCACCGGAAGCAAAAGTACGGAGAAATCCACCATTATCCATCATTGGCATTTCTTCGGCAGGCATAGGCTCAGCGGGCCCAGTCATCTGTTCTTCGGGGACAATTTCTGAAACAGGAAGTCCTGCGGCACCACCATCCTGATCTGTGCCGGATGTCTGTGCAAGCATTGCCTCCAACTGCTCAAGTTCTTCAGGAGAAAGCTGAGCGAGCTCATCTTCAAGTTCTCTCTGCTCTTTCGCCTGCTTCTGTCCTTCCTGAGCGTCGGCAAGTCTTCCGAGGAGAGCCTCGAGACCGTTTCGTGAAATCGGATCAAGCGGTCTCTCCTCTGCTTCGGAGAACAAATCATCAGCTATCTTGGAATACAGCTTACCGGCATATTTCTTCGGAAGATTGTTATCAACAAGAAACTGTTCTTCGGCTTCAATGTTATCGGAGTAAACATAGTCCTTGTACACCGGTTCGCCTTCTTCAAGGAGATTCGGATTGCCTTCAGGATCGACTCCAATCTGAACGCCACCGTTGGGGTTCTCCTCGTGGGAACCACCTTCGTTGACTCTCAGATAATCTTTCGGCGCAAAATATCCGCCATGGGTATCAAACTTCGACATATCTTATTTAACTTTTACTCGATAAACACATCCACCATTTGTCATTATTCGCTGTACATTGGAAGGCCTTTTCTCTCTCTGAATCGCCTTCTGCCCAAGAACCTTGTCTGCATATTCCTTGATGCTCTGCTGTCTTCTGATAGGACCGCCTTTGGCGACAGCATTAACGGCATTTTGTCTATGGATATTGTCTCCAATCCGTTCGTGAGCTGCTGCAAAGTTCTGTCGTGAAGCATCAGCAGCAAAGTCTGCATCAATCTGCAATGTCTCCTGCCTTGTCTTTGCGGCGGCGTTTCCAGTCAATACTCCGCCAAGACCAGTTCCAAGACCAATCACACCACCCGCCAACGCACCCCAAGGTCCACCAATTTGCAATCCAGTCATTGCTCCGGAAAGCGTGGAAGTGGCAACAGAACCAACCTGCTGTCCAGTAGTCATTCCGCGGATATCCTGATAGTTGAACTGCGGATTGAAATTGGTCTGAGCATAGTCATTCGCAAGCTGGTCATAGTTGTTATAATTGACATTACCGGCATTACGGAGATCAGCAATCTGATTCTCCTGCATCGTGGTGTCACGAATCTGTGCATCCTTGAATGCATTGGACAGGAGGGTAGTTGCGCCGGTCAAACCAGTGATAATGCCACCGGCAACAGCTTGACCCTGCTGAGCACGAAGGGCAGAATCCTCGGCATTATATTGGTCTTCACGCCCATACCAAGAATCATTATCATTGGCGGCATAAGCCTCGGCTAATTGCGCTCGCCTTCTTGCCGCGTCTTGATACGACCCGACAAAAGACTGATTGTACATATTATCCCACCAAGTTGCCATTATTCAAAATATTTAACAACTATATCATGTAACTGCATCAGGTACTTACCGTCAACATCGTTCTTGCGGAAAAGCAGGTTAATCCAAGGATTACGAATTCGGTCCATACCATGCTTGTTCGTTCCTTCCTTCAGAGCTCTCGGGATAACCAGTCTCCAGATGCGGAACTTCTTTCGAACATCATCACGATTAAACTGTTCGTGAGCAAACAGAGTAAAGCCGGTATCCTGATATTCGTCCCAGACCTTGAAGTCCGTAAATGTTTCCCATTCCTTGTAAGTATCGTCAATATCTCCATTGATGAGTTCGGTTTCGGAAACAATGGGCTCGGCATTGTCGTCAAGCACTTCGAAGAAGTCTGCCCTGTAATCAATGTTCGTCCAAATCTTGTCACCGAACGGATCAGGAGTGACGCGATACTGTGTCCAGTAATCGTACTGCTTCCCGAAGAAGTTACAATATAAGCCCTCGTTCTGAAGCCAGAGTTTATTGTCCCGGAACGACACGAGTCGGTCTTCGACATTCGTGATCATCGGGACCTCTCGATAATCGAAGAAACTGGTGAATGCACCGAGCGTTTCATTGTAAACGAGACAAGGCTTGTCGTCATTCTTGCGGACAAGATAGATATCCGAGTGAACCTTATCGTAATACGATACAATATTATTGAATGTACTCGGAGCCCAAGGCTCAATATTGTTTATCTCGCGGAACCAAGCACCAAACCCGAGACGCGTGGAAAGATTGTCAATAGCCTGACCATTGAATGAGCAGAATGCCTTGTTGATATTATCAACGAAATACAATGCATTCTTGCCTTCGATGATAGACCACTTGTTCACGCAGCCGTACTTGTTCGTGATATAACGCTTGCCGTCAACCTTGCCAGAGTTCGCAATCTCAACAGGAACTCCATCCTGCGTGGAAAGCTGGGTTCTGGAGTTGAACAGAATCTCGGATATGCCGCGATCCTGGAAAGCGATTATACTATTGCCCATTCTACGAAGAGCCCGACAAACACCTTTATCACCATCAAGTTTCAGCGTGCTTGCGAGTGTGACATGAGACCATTCGTCAATGTCTTCAGAGTCGTGCTTTTCAAGCGACCATGTAATGGAAGAGCGATAAGAATCGAGATTGAAATCAGAATCCAGATCCCGCTGCACAATGAAATTATTGTGCTGGGAATAGACCGGATTAATCTGCCCGAACTTCTCGGCATCAATGGACGCCAAATGACTCACGCCACGCTGCAAGTCAGTTCTTCCGTCAATGTTCACATGTGTCTCGATCATAACAGATGTGATGTCGACGACATTGTTAACAGCACCGGTAGAATACGGCTTTGTTTTCAGACAGTCCCATCTCTGGAAATAAGTATCACCCTGGTTTCCAATCAAGATATCGCTGATGCCATCGGCGGTCATATCGGATACAAGATGTTGAGGACCGGCTATGATAAAGCGATTGTTCTGAACAGCAGACTCCGTCGTCCCTCCGTATCTGGTGTCATCATCGAACGGGTAATATATTTCCCCGATGTACAGATAACTATCGTCTTCACCAATCGTTCTCGCCGTATTCGTGATAGGATTACCAGAAAGCGCAAATGTCCCCTGGTTAACGGAATAATCCTTGAAAGGATAAAACGCATCTTCGCTCTTCTTCGCCCAAGGAAGAACACAGCCAGTAATATCAGAAGTACGAGTAGGCAGTATTACGGATTCATTCACATGACTTGAAAAACGGGGCAAGATTGTCTGGACATATCCATTCAGAATATTCGTCGGAAGGCTCATGACAAGATGCGGACTTGACGAATAAGTTATCTGAACAGGGATGTCGGAGAACATCGTATTCTCCTGATTATCATCAACAATGATAAAATCCTGATCATCAGCGGTAGCGAATGAGCCAGAAGAATAAAGTATCGGATAACGAAGCTTGGACGGCATCGAAAGCGATTCGTTCACAACGCCGTCATAATATCTCGTCTCACCACCGACCTTAAGACCAACATACTGGCTTGAAGTATAATTGAAAAGCCTAACGGACTCCAGGTCATAAGTATTGTTCGTCACATTGAGGTTATTATACCATGTGACATTAGAATACTTTAAGTTGGCAAATGTCTTGGAATGAAGCTCAGAATATGTCTCATCAACCTGAGTGAAACTTCCATCCTGATTCTGATCATTGGAAACAAACGTCGTAATACTTCCAGGATGGTGCCACATGTGTAACCAATAACGACGAATGCTTCCATCGCGGATATAATCAATGGAATCCCAAAGCCGCCTGTTCTTTGTAGAATGATGGAACTCGGGAGCATCATCGGATTCATTTCGCTCGGTAATACCATATTCCCTCCACAGTGGCCAAGAAAGAATTCCGTTCGGAGCACCGAATTTCTGATTAACAAGGTTTTCGCCAGCCAATTTACCGGGAGAAGCATCAACGGTGTAATCAGATATTACGCTAGATATTTTAGCCACGCCAACTATACGAAGCTTGTACTTATCGGCGTTATCAAGAAGCATCGCCTCATGGTCAAATTCGGGCGAGTTAAGCGTGATTGTATTCTCGTCGATGAACATCAAATGCTTCTTATAATATGAAGGAGCATAATCCGGCGAAGAAGAAACATCAACATCTGACACAGAGTACCATCTATCAGTCTGTCCGCGCTTGATATTAAGAGCAGCCCTAGAATCAGCATTAGCGACAAGACCGGTATTATATTGGAAAAAATAGTCAGTTTCCATATTGTCGTGCGTTGCAACGCACCACTGATAGAAAAGACCATCTTGATCAAGCGGAACTATATACTGAGATGGAATAGAATATTCAAGCAACTTGGAAGCGATACAATTATGGAGATGATTCTTTGTATCATTTCCACGATATTTCCCATAATCGCAAGTTGTTGTATAAATTGTAATTGCGAAATTACCAGAAGGAACAGTATATGTTCTCGATATGTCCTTTTGAATTCCAAGAGGAGACCATCGCAAAATTTCAGAAGCAAGTTCCTGTAACGCAAGCACGAATTGCTGCGAATAAAAATCGTAATTGTTTAATTCGCTAATCGCCTCGGGCGTAAAGGAGATTAATTTTGCAGTAACAAGAATAAAACTCCCATAATTTTGGTATACCGCACCTCGCGTTGCGATCTTATATAGTATAACGAAATAATCGAAATCAAGCCCACTGTCAAAAACCTCGTCATACGAAGAATTGTCAGAGCCATAATTTTTTATACGATAATATGGATTCGGATCCTCATCAGTAGTCCAGTAGTTACACTGAATCTCGCCGGTAGACACGGTAGACTTATTGATTGGCTGGAAATGCTTCCAAGCATAATCAGACTGCCTCGGGCGACTTATCCAAGAAGACGAGGAGTAGGTGCGATTCTTAAACCTGTCCCAAACATTGAAAACCGTAGGGTTGATGATGCCCTGCGCCTTTACGGATCTGTCAGCATTCGTAGCTTCAGCAATCATAAGATTTGCCGTAGTAAAGCCAATTTCTTTAATGAAAGAAACCAGCTGTGCCGGGAGCGAACACTCGACAACCACACGATGAATCTTGTTCCCATCTATGACAGGATACTTATCGTTTACCTTGTCGCCAATCCAGAAGGCTTCGGTCATCGTTCCGTCGCCGCGCCTAAAGCTTAAACCAAAACGATATTTTTCACCGCCCTTGAATGTTGTAATCTTGGACGATGAATCTACCAGCTGGCTATTGTAGACATAGTTTTCTCCGGAATCATATGGAATGTCTGGCTTATTAGTGCTACCGTCGGAATACACGAATCGGATACAATCATTCGCAAATCCCTTCTCGACATCGGAGAACATCGTCGCCTTTATGATTGTCTCAAGATCGTTGTAATATTCTTTTCCTACAGACTGAATATCGCCAAGGAACAGCGTCTGATCTTTGTGTGTCAGTGTAGAAGCCCTTACAAACTGGCTTCCAAGATAGAGAAGACGCGAAGAGTCTATAGACACAAGATGAGAATTGTCATCAATGACAATAACCTCGCCCACGTTCGTCGTCCCATCAAATACGATATACGATACCGTCTTCCCGTCAAGCGCACTACGGAATACAGAATAAATCCGGAAGTGATCGAACCTTGTATCAAGATTGGAAAGACGGAGCGTGACAGCGTTCATGTTCGTGCCGTCAGCGGAACCACCGGTGTTAACTGGCGATAGATAAATCAAATCGGAAATCCAAACATATCCGGACTCCTGACCATGCTTGTTATAGTAGGTCATGAGATACTGGACAACGCCATTCGCTCTTGTATTTCCGGAATTGCTCTTCGATACATCTACCTCAACGCCAAAATTGACGCTTCTATTTGAATCGAAGTAAGTACCATCTGCCCACCTTACTCTTTCTTCAGATCCTGATTCAGCCATGAAATTCATGAAACGAAGCGGATGGATGCCGTCCACCCAGTATATCTTCTGGATGTCTTCAGTCTCGTAATAGACAACGGACTCTATCGGATGGTCAAGCGAGAACCCGAGATTTCCGGAGAAAAGCATATCAGACTTGAAAGAGTCGCCATCGTAATCTATCCTGTAGATATAGTCAACAGATTCTTTCTCTTCCGTATCTTGATCGATATCGGAACCGCTGTTTACGACAGTGACGGTGCATCTGGCATTAACGGTAGGATTATCCTTCGCGCGGACAGTAATGACAGCAACGCCAACGGCAAGCGCCTGGATGTGGCCATCTTCGCCGACAGATACAATGCTCGTATCGGACGAGGACCACAAGGACATTTCGGCGGCAATAGTCCGATGGCCATCCTCGTAAGTGACGGTAGCCACAAGATTACTGGAGGTTCCGACCTGCATTCTGACATTGCTGCTCGACAGACTTATCGACCTGACATTCAATTCGGGGTGATTCGGATCGGCTGACGGGATATCAGACTCGTCGTCAAATACAGCAACGGTTACAACATCCTTTATGACACCGCCGTCAACAGACGCGGTAATGGTAGTGTACCCGGCTCTGATACCGGTGACATTACCACTCGCATCGACAGTCGCTATAGACGAGTCCTGACTTGTCCAAGTCACGGTCTTGTCGGTAGCATTGCTCGGAGTGATACTTGCCGTCAGTTTTGCGGAAGTATTCTTTACAAGGTTGAGGCTCTTCGGAGAAACCGAAAGATTGGTCACCTGGATGTAACCTCCGACAGAAACCTGACAGGTGTCTGTATATCCACCGTCTACCGTAGTTACAGTAACAAGAGCATTGCCTTTGCCAACGCCGACGACATTGCCATTCTGGTCAACAGCAACGATATCGGAATTCGAACTCGACCAAGAGACATCCTGAATATATGCGCCATTCGGATAAATGGTGTAACTAAGATGCGCCTTGGCTCCGACGCCGAGACTGAGCGTATTCCTGTCAAGCTTGATTCCGGTAACAGCCTTATTGATGGGCACGAGATAATCCGTCGGGTCTTCAACGACGTGAACGGTCAGAAGTCTCGTTACGTTCGGGAATTCCTCACAATAGACATTGTAGTATATGACGCCGTCCGGAACATCGGCATTTGCGCGGATGTATATACGATACTTTCCGTTCTCGGTTGTATCGCTGAAAACGGAGACATTCGCGGTGGTCGTTCCATCAAGTCTCTGAACTTTGATGCGCCCGCCAACATCGCCATTGGAATTCTTTCCGAAAGCAAGAACAACTCCATCTGCTCCGCCCTTCTGGACAACCTTGACATTCTCCGAAAGCTCTATCTCGACGACATCCGTTGGCTCTGGAGTCACTGGCGAGATATACTTTTCGTAATGCCCACCAAGTACCTCAACCCAGACTGGATAATAGATATACGGATTGGACTTGAGGTAGAAGGTAACCGGGACGATACCGTAATCATAGCCGCGGGCTATGCGGACAAAGTCTTTCTCTGAATTGATAAAGGATACGACTCTTGTCTCAGGAATAATCCATCCTATATCCGTCGTATGGTCTTCAATCTGTTCGAATTCATCATTGTCGTAAACGACTAAACTCGTCTTGAACGGATTCTTCCTTATTGCTGTAGATTCGTAAATCGAAATATCGTCGTTATAATAGAACTCGATGCTGTCATTTCCACAAACAAGCCGAAGACCTTCATCTTCTGTTTTCTGATTGACGACATGGACGGTGCAGGTTGCGATGCCGAATTCCGGGTATGTAGGATTGTAGACCTTTATATGATATGTACCGGCAGAGTGAGCCTTGAACCATGTTATCGTATTCGTTCCTCCAAACTCCTGCTTGTATTCAAGCGTGAGTTTATTTACGGACTGCTCGTCAGGAACGAATTCCCAACGACCACGATAGTTCTGTGACTTGACGAGTTCGCTCTTGTAATCGCCACCCATACCCCTTGCGCGGACGCAGAACAGCTGGTTCTTCTGAACCGTTACTTCTTCCGGCGCAAGAAAGATAGTATAAGGGATGTGATAGTTTTCTCCAGGAACCTCGTCATTGGCAACGACATTGACATTCAATATCGCATATTTACTGCGATCTACAACCGAATAGACACGAACAGTAGTAGAACCGGCGGATACACCTTTGATAGTTATAACCGTATCATAGTAATCCTTATACTTGGCTACGGAACCGCCAACATAGCGAACGACATCCTTGTCTTCGACTATGACCTCGACGACACTCTTGTCTACAGCGCCGGTATCAGTAATTACTTCGGCCTTGATCTGGACCTGTTCATTCTTGTTGACAACGACGCTGTATTTTGATAACCGTATGCTTGCAATGGACATATGTCTAATCTTTTATTCGCCAGTATTCGTTTTCACTGCATCGTCGTGAAGGAAAAGGATGATGTGATTCTTCAGAACATTCCAGCCGACAACCTTACCAGGAAGTTCCGGAAGCGGAATCTCCTTGGTTCCTCGTTCGTTGGTCACGGACAGAAGAGTGTCGTGATCGCGGGCAATGATGCGGATGTTATGATTCTCGTATGCAGAAGATTCGCCTGCCTTTGAAATGGACAGGTCGCGGTTCATGCCTTTGTTCTGTAAGACGAATGCCTTCTGTTTCATATCCTAATGTCTTTTCCAGTATTCCTTCGCACCATTGTCGAAGAACGCCTTCCAGTGCTGGTTGTTTCTCGGAAGCAAGGTCTTGAACGAATTGAACAGCGTTTCCGCCTTGTCGAGATCGAGACGGGAGAATTCGTTCTGAGCATCACCCACAGACCAGCAATACTCCTGCTGCGCATTGGCAAATACCTGCTGCGATATCTTCCCCATATCGAACTGGATAGTGAACCACTGTAGTTTAATGTAGTTCTCAAGTCCGCGAAGGAAAGACGCGTTGTCGGGAAGAAGCGGATAGCCCTCCTCGTCAACAGCGAAACCGCGATATGCAACTTCGACATCAACATCCTTCGTGGAGGTGAAGATGACCATTCCCTGCGTCTTATAAGTGAGTTCACCCGTGAGCAAAGCATCCGGCTTGATATCGGACATATGGAACGAATGACCGGAATAGCGATAGACCGGACCGAAGAATCCGGGCTTTCGGCAACAGTCGAGCCAGCGTTTTGCGTGCTGACGACCAGCCATTCTTACCTGGATCATCTCAACGAAATCACAGGGTAACTGACCGCGCCAGTTATGGATATCAACAATTGCCGTCTTCTCGTCATACAGTGCCGGAGTTCCCATCAGCTCGATGAAATCTACGGCGTATTCGACTGCGGTCTCGAAGGGGATGTCCCGCATCATCGGATGACGCATCACCCTGTCGAGAATCCTTCGTATGTTTGTAGTCTGGTTCATATCATTTCATTTCCATATTCCATTGGAACCCACGGACAGTCATAAGACTGATACAGTTCCTTCATCTTCTTGAACAGCTTCCTGTTTGCCACGAATCCATAGCACCTCAGGTTCTGCGTCTTGTCTCTTTTCGGAAGGAAGGCAAGACCGAATGCATTGGGCTCCCCATCGTAATGTCCTTTCTCCCAGTTGTAACTTCCATAACCGATAAATTTCTTTCCCATAAATCGTGGTCTCCTTCGTATCGTCACCGCTGCAACCGTTCCAAATCCGCACGGAAGGTCTACTGCGCCTTCCTTTTTCAAATCTTCAGCAAGCAGACTGCAATATTCCTTGACGATAGCCGTATATGTATGTAGGTCTACCGGCTCATTCTTTCTCGTCCTTCTGACATACAGCTCATAGCCATCGGTCATGTCAGGATATCTTGCCTGCCCGCTGAATGCCAGTTTCATTCTTCAGCCTCCTGTCTCGGTTTATATGTGCTGTTCTCGACAGGTCTCGGGTGTCTCTGCGGCGTTACAGCAGCGTCAGCCAATCCGTCCTTTGCATCGTTCTGCTTATCTTCCGGTGCATATCTGGAACCCATCATCTCCTGAACGGTGAGTTCGACGCAGGAAGGAATGAGCGCACTCTCAAGCGGAAACTTCATCTCAAGGATATTGCACTTGCCGCTTCCGTCACCATCACAAGACAACTCAGCCGCCTTCCTCGGGTCGGAAAACACGGTAGTCATCCTGACCTTCTCCAGATACATGAACTGCGGATGATTGCCGGTTATGTAAAGGTGCCCGTCATTGCTCTTTGCGGCATAGATGATATTCTTCAGCCACTTGTTATATCCGACATACGGCATTCTTTCCGGCGGAATAAAGGTCACGGTAGACTGAATCATATCGCTGATAGTGGAAAGCGTCGTGTTGGACACATTGATTGTATCCGGGATTTCCTCAATGGAATGAAGCCAGAGCCCAGTACATCCAGAAGGCAGCATCTCTGTCGGCTCAAGCGTAAGACAGATGTCCTGAAGATTCTCGTCGGACATTGGTGTGAATGTCTGGTTGCGAGAATTCTTGTACTTACGCTCGAGTAGCAAGTTCCGGATATGCGATGCAAAGAAGATGGCATGCTCCTCGGTGAAGTGAGCGTCATCTGTCTTTTCCTTGAGCAAGTCAAGGACAGAATAGACTATTTCTCCAAATGTAGCCATACTAAATTACTCTTATATAGTCATCCTGCGTGTACCTGTCCTTATTCGGAATGGCATTACCATTCTCGTCCACAGCATAGTCCTCCGTAATCCTGTTCTTCAGTACGCCCATGTACTCGTTGCGACCAATCGTAACCTTGTTCGTGCAGAACACGGAATAAGGAAGCAGGCATCCGCCATTAGAGAACAGTTTACGCAGCGCGTTGTCTACGGCATTGTAATCCTCCTCGGAGAAGAACCGGTGCGTGCTATCAACGAAATCGACGAGGAACAGGTAAAGCATGAAGCGGGACATCATTCCCGGCTTAATGTAACCAGTGTTCTTCAGGATATCGAAGTATTTGGTTGTCGTATCAAGGGCTCTGCCCTCGTCAATTACCTGTAACATAGTTCAACTATCTACAACCGCAACCAGAAGGACGAGCGCTTGTCGGCACAAACGGGTTGTCCGGAGAAAGAAGGAACTTGTTCCAAAGGTCGGAAACGAGGTTCCAGTCACAAGTGGACAGAGCCATCTTCAGTGCCTCCCAGAGAATGGCGAAGTGTTCGAAGCCCGTAAGATCCGGGCAGGGATTACAGCCATTGAACAGAGAGTTCACATAGGACATCCCCGTATTATAGAACGCCTTCCAATCGAGAATGGCGCCAATCTTCACCTGATCATCGTATCCGCAAGGATAGTTAGGAATGGAATGGGGAAGAGTACCGTCGCAGTTGACAATGACATAGAACAGACCATTCCTGAAAGTGGACGTTCCCATATTCATCCTACCGAGAGCGGACTCTGCGACAGAAAGACGGACAGCCCTGACCTTGTTGTCGTCGTTCGTGTTCTCGTATATGCAGACTGCCTTGCTGGACGGCATGGAAGCGGCATTCGCATTTTTATAATACTCGAGATATACCGACTTGATATACATGTTCTTATAGATATCGACACGTTCTATCTCGCAGTCAATCAGAAGACAACTGTAATCATCGGATATTCGCAGCTCGTTGAAAGTAACCATAACACATTTATTTGTCCAAATGTAAAAAGAAAAGGAGCTTGGATTCCAATCCAAACCCCTTTACTTACAAAGGATAACCAAGTCTGTTAAAGCCCGTAGTGTTCTCTCAATATCCGTTCCATCTCGGAATTCCATCCCTTGACCGAATTGGATATCCACATCTTCTTACCTATCGCATTCTTGAATTCATCCACGTCCAACTTCCTCTCCCATACCTTATACTGATAATCGTTCGGTTCTTCCTCAATCACAACGTATTCAGAATCAGCATAATATGTATTGAAATACAACTGTTCCACGACACGGGATTTCTCATCACATTCATACTTGTCATAGATGGCGAACAGTTTATCCCAATCGTACCAGACGGGAAGATGACACACCCAGTTGATGGTGGGAAGCCTGTTTTTCATCAGGATCTTCTTCGTGCGATAGTTGTCCACTACCCAGGCGTTCGCCGACGTGAACGAGCCTTCTATCTGCATCTTCCTAGCCTTCGGCTTTTTCACGTCTTCCAGCGTGAAGTCCCTGACGGCATAGATATCGTCGCAGGTGTAGATGAATCCCTCGGATTTAGGGTAAGCATTGAATACCGTCCTGAATTTGTTCACATGGTCGATGTGCGCCCAGTAATTTCCCTTGCCGGGCCATTTGACTCTCGGACATTTGATGAACGATATCTCACCTCCAGTATCAACTATCGGATGATAGTCGCCGACAATGACGATATGAAACTCTTCCTTGAAATGCTTTCTCCACCCAGTGACCGCGAGTTCCAGTTCCGTACCCTGTGCATCCTTGGCGAGATACGGTATGACTACGAGTATCATCTCTTCCAAATAAACTGGGGCGAGATTATCCTCCCGCCCCAAATTCAACTTTGCGATTCAGCCTAAACGGGAGTCGCAGAAGAACCGGCAACACCAGCCATAGCAGCGGCGAGGGCATCGTAGATGTCTTCGGCTTCGCTAGTTGCCTGGGAACCGGAACCGGAGACCTCGCAAGCGAACTGAATCATGCGCGGGCTCTTCTGGACGTTCTCGGCGGAACCCTGCCAGAAATACTCGACGGAAACCAGGTCATAGGACTTGGACAGGTCCACGAGCGGAGTCGGCTCATAATTCATCGGATAGGCATAGCTGCGCTTGTCATCGCCACGCTCGCCCATGGTAAACGCCTCGAGATCGGCGATGCCATAGACGCTGGGGATGACAGTGTAGCCGGAAACGTCACTGTCGGCAACGGTGTCGGTACCCCAAGCGATATCGTCGAGATTGGCGTCATGCATGACGAAAGCCACGGAGAACGGATACTGCTCGTTGCTCTTCAGGCCACGACGATACTTCTGCGGAGTCTCCACAAGGACGACACCGGCGGCAGCACCGGTGGCGGTACCAGCCTTGGCGATAGCCGGAGTGACTTCAGAGCCGTTGCTGAACACGCGGGCAATCGGGAAGTCTCGCTTCGGCAGGACAAGGGCGATAGCCTCAGCCAGAGCCTTATGGAAGGCGGCAGCATTGGCGGTGTTGGTAGCGTTACCAACGACAGTGGCAACAACACGATAGGTGTCGTTCATGTCGTAGGAGCCGACCTGATGGAAGGTGATGATGCAGGACAGGGTCTTGCCAATGAGATTCGCAAGGGTGACCTTGTTGGTATCGATGGCAAGCGTATGCTTCTTCAGCTTGATGTCCATGTCCGCAGCGGCAGTGTTCTTCAAGCTGACGATGTTCTTCGGATAGATGATATCCGTGCGAGTGAGCTGACCGTCGCCGTTGAAGTACTTGAAGAAAACCTCGCCGGTAGCAGCAGTGCCCATCGCCAGCTCACCGGCGGCATCAGGCTCCCCGCTCTCGAGGAAGCTCTTCACAACATAAAGGTTGCGAGTCTGGTAAGTGTTGAAATTTGCCATAAGCTTATGAGTTATTTATTGGTTTCGATTAGTTAGGAAAGCCAAACTGCCTTGGCCCTTCTGACAGCCTCCTCGAGAATCGCCTGATGGAGATGCTCGTTGAGCTTGCAAGTCTTGGCCTCGCTTTCGCCTTCGATGGTGAGTCCGTCTTCCAAGTCACACAGGATGATTGGTTCGGGTTTCTTGATGTACCGCACCGTATACTTCCCGATCTCGTAGTCGCTGACGAGTTCGGAGTATCGGGAAGAATACAGGCTGCTTCCAATTGCATCGGATGCACCGTAGGCAAGACGGAGAACCTTTTCGGTATTCTGCTTCCTGAACGGGTTGCGGTATGTACGCCAGAATTCATCCTGTGTCACCGGGGTCACAATCGCCGATTTCTCGCCACAGCCGTCCACGGATATCTTACACATCTCGAGCGTAATGAACAGAAGGTCTTCGGGCAGTTCGTACACCTTTGAATTATCCACGATCCCGGGAGCGTCTGATGCCTCGCAGCAATCCTCCTGGCAAACAAGGTTGGCGAGATAGCTCGTCAATTCCTCGGTCTCCTCGAAAGAATGCTTGATGCTTCCGTTGTACAGACCAATGACGACAGCGAACTCGGCTTCGGTAAGAAAAACACTCTTTTCATAGGAGTTATGACCGGGAGCCTGATTGCTGGTTATGTTCTGGTACAACAGGTCAAACCCGTTCTCCCATTCTTCGCAGTTCTTCATTTGGCATTACGGTTCTTTCCGACCTCGCTCTCGAGGATGAACTTGATATCCTGATGGGACGGAAGGTTAAGATACTTGGCGGCGATGGACAGCGTCGGGTCTTCACCCATATCGCACAGCGGGGAATTGTCGGACTTCAAATAGTAGTGGTCGCCACGCTTTGAAAGAACGCCGATTTCCGTACCGCGACGGATGAGGACCTTGGCGTGAAGGAGAGGATCGGTAATCTGGGCGAGGAACTTCTTCGGGTCGCTTTCGATGAGCGAACTGATACGGGACTTGAGGAACACAGCCTTCTCGTTTGGCGAGTAAGGGCGGGCGTCAAGAAGTTCGACGAGGACACGCATGGTGTCAAGGTCGTTCTCGACTTTCATGAATTCCTTGTAGCTCTGCATCTTCGCATCCATCTTGGCGGTCTCGATGGAGTCTTCCTCGTTTTCACGGACCAATTCGAACTGATAAGTGTTCTTAGGTCTGTCGATGCGCTCCTGAACAGAAGGGGCGATAAGGTCGCTGTTGGCAAGAAGAACCTTGTACTTGATGTAGTCCTCGGGATCGGCGAGGTTCAAGTGCAGGCCCTCCTTCGCATTGTCAATGCGGACCTTGTAGTCGTCCCAGAAGTTGTTCTCCTTCTTGTAGACAGACAGAGCGTTGTAGTCAAGGCCAAGGGCTTCTTCAAGGAAATCCTTCTCCGCGTCGGTAAGCACATTCTTGTACTTGCCGGTGGAACGGAGAACGGGAACCACGAACACGGAATACGCACCGTCAACACGGGAGCCGTAGGCAACATGGCTCTTCTCGAGCCCGTTGTCCTTCGGAACCCACCTGACATAGATGCGTTCGTTCCGTAGCGGATTGACCTTGACTTCGCTCATTTCTTCTTTAGCTTTTGCAGTTTTTCTTTCCATAATTATCTTCTCCTATTGTTACAGATTAAGCCTGAAGGATAGCGGGGATGAGGGAGACGCAACGGGTCGGATCGAGAATGATCAGACCGAGCGTAGCCTTGTAATGGACTACCGCGGAATCCTCGTCGTAGGAAGCGAAGTTGTTGTTCGTCTCGCCGGTGAACGGATTGGCGAACGGGCCCCACTGATAACCACGAAGTTCCGGCATGCCCTTCACCACGCACTTCTGCACATTCGGCTGGTCCTCGTCACCGGCATAGAAGATGTCGTAACGATAGGACTCGGCGGTACCGCCCAGCGGGTGCATGATCTTGTTGGTCTGGGTGTCATCCTTGGAGGAATCGATCATGATGGTGACCTCAAGACCGTTGGAAGAAACCCACTTCGTGACCTGAAGGTCGGCGATGGTAGCGGCGTTGCCGTTTGTGAAGTTGGTCTCCGGGCCCTTGGTGATGTAGGACGGGGCGGAAGCAGAATAGATAGGCATCCAGCCAGACATCTCACGCTTCGCAGCCTTGGAGAACTGATCGGCACCATGCTCACCGGTACGAACGACGAACTTGCGGTTCTTAAAGTCCAGACGACCAGCGGAAAGACCCATCAGAGCATCCGTCATGAGGTCGATGGAGAACTTGTTGTAATACATTATGTTACCCTGAGCCTGCTGCTGGCGGAATCCGAAGCCCTGCTCATTGGGCAGACCGGAGATACCGAAGTTGGAAATCTCGCCATTCTCGAAGCGGGTGGAGACACCGCGATCGAGGGCGTTGTTCTTGTACTCGGCCCAGGTCTTCTCGATTTCCCAAGTCACGTTGTAAATCCAGCGATCAACAGTGGTGCGCTGAATCTTGCCGTTGACTTCCTTGGTGATAGGGATGCGGCAGGCGAGACGCTTACCGAGTTCACGACCACCGATCTTGTGCTGGAGACGGACGCGGCTCCAACCCTGACGCATGGAAACGGGGGCGGAGAAGCGGACATCACCGACCTTGCGGGAGAAATCCTTCTCGATAGGAGCGTAAGCCCAGCTGAAGCGCTCACCGGCAAGCAGACGCTCGACGGGAATACCGTTGGCCATGTGAGCACCGAACGGCTCGACAAGATAAACGGTGTTGGTGCCTTCGGCGTGACCAGCCTCCTTCACGATAACGGGATAATCCTCGTTGTAGTTGCCCCACAGGACTTCGCCGAGAGCAAACCAGTCGGTCTGGAAAACGAGATAGAAAGGTTCGAAGCCGACGCCGACATTGTCAGTGCTGATGTTCGGATCGACCTTGGTGCCGTCACAACGACGGGCTTCGACGAGCGGGATAGCCCGGCGGGAGTTAGACGCGATGTTCCAGAAAAGATCGGAGTCGTCGTCATACTGACGCACGGGAACCTCGCGGGACAGATAGGTGTCGAGAGTCGGAAGCTGCATCTGACTCATGAGGACAACCATGATGTCACTGGCCATCTGAGGATTGGAACGGAAGATGTTATAAAGGTGATTGTCCTTCGTAACAGTTCCGCGCCAAGCGGTGATACCAGTCATAGCGTTTGTTAAGGGTCCTGGCATAATGCTATAAAGTTTGGTTAAACAAAAGTTTTTCTAATGGCCTCCGGCTTCTATCCCATGTCCACTTTCCATCCACCATCCAGCAGGTTCTCATTGCTGATACCCGTGCCGGACATGTACTTCAGTGAACCATCGGAATCGAAAGCCGAAGAGTTAATCTTTCTTTCAAGTTCACGGATGCCCTTGTTCTTCTCGGCGATTACCTGCTGTTTGGACAGACCGCTGAAATCCTTTCCGCCGTTGGTCAGGACGAACCACATCCCGATCTGCTTGAGGAATTCCATCGGATTCTCCTTCTGGAACTTCTGAACCTGCGTGAGCAACTGACCCGTATCAGGGTCCTTGTACACCGGTTTAGATACAGCATCGAAAACGCTCTGTCGCGTCTTCTTGTCCAGTTTGGTTTCGCCAAGAACAATGTCATCTTCAAGAATCATCTTACGGAATTTCGCCTCATCCTGCTGACGAGCCTTCTTCATGTTCTCGGTCCGTTCCTTCGCATCCTTCTGGATCTTGTCATATCCATTCTGATAGAAGGTACGCAGAGCCTCCAGAGCATCTTTCGCATCCTCGATATCGCTTCCGGACTTGAAGGACTTCTCCACTTCCTTCGTTGCCTTTTCCTGCGAATAGCCACGGTTGAGAAGGTCGTTGAAGATAAGCTCCTTCCGCAGGTTCTCTCCCTGTTCGCCCTCGTCGGAAATCGCTTCGTCATTCACGGAGCCGAGATAGGCGAGCGTCTGCTCGTACATTTTCACCGTATCAGGGGCAATTCCGTTTCCAAGAGCCTGGTCAATCCTTCTCTGCCGCTCGTCCATCTTTGACTGAATGGCCTTTTCGAAGAGTTCGCCGAATGCTTCCGGCGTAGTGACCGCTGATAATTCTTCGTCGCTGAACTCGGGAAAGATGCCATCATTCTTCAGAGCAGTGGCTATGGAAGAATAGATGGATGGAGAAGAACCATCACCCTGGGGACTGATGGCATTTTCCTCGTGTTCCTCTTCCTGACCTACTTTCTCCGAAGAACTTTCGTTCTCCTCGGTCGGCGTTTCTTTCTGTTCCTGTTCTTCCTCCGCAGGTTCTTCATTCATTTCCTGCAAAGGTTTCGTCTCATCAAAGAGCTTCTCGGCTTCCTCCGGAGAGAGAAGTCCGCTTGAAAAATCAAAACTAAATTCTTCCATTTTTTCTCCTTTTGGTTTGCACAAATTTATCGAAAGGCGATAATGAAATTACCGCCATAAGCGATTTGCTTGGCGGTAATTAAGAATGTTATTTATTGTAAAATGAACCAGTTACATCCGAACGATTTCGACGGTTATTCCATGAACAGCCTGCATCAGTTTCCATTTCAGTCGAAATCCCTCAGTCAATGGAGCCGTTTTCCCTTTGACATCAACCACATGTTCCTTGCCTGTTTTCGTCTCAACATACACAAAATCAGCAAGATAGTGAGTCGCCTTCTGAATAGAATACTTGACCTGCTTGGTCTTCGTCTTCAGCTGGACGGTCCGTTCTCCCCACACGGCAGGAATAATTTCGTACGGCACCTGCATACGGAGATTGGATATCTCACCGTTCTCCTGTAACTGTTTCAGATACAAGTAATAATTGCCTTCCTTAGTAGAGATGAACTTAATCCCGTCATAGACGACGGGTTTGTTATGATACTTCGACATCTATCTTATTCAAATTATTTGATGATTTTTAGAATAGGCAACCAGTATTTTCTAAATATCCATAGAAGGCTTAGAATAAGACCAGCAAGAAGCCACCAGAAAGAGTTAATCTTCATCTTCTGACCGATTGTCAACTCACGCTCGATCTTTTTCTCTACAGTAGTTGTATCATGGACTTCGCGAATGCTTATGCTGTCACGCCATCTATCCCTGAACACATATCTGTCCTTGTACTTCTCGACATAGACCGTATCGCCTTTCAACCATTCACGGATGTAAATAGAATCGCGTGTAATCAGCGTATCACGATGATGGACATCTTGATAGACATACTCTACCTTTATCTTTTCTGCGATCTCAGGGGAACAACCGGGGAGAGCCTGAAACGAACACAATAAAATAAACACTAATAAAATACTAATGCCTCTCCCCGGCTTCCCTAAGTGCAGGCTATTGTCCATCCTTCAAAACCTAAATTGACAGATGCGAATTCGTACGCGGCGGCATAATCTTCGTATGGCCCGAAACACCTCTCATCACTTGTAATCACCCAGTAGTTCATGCTCTGAATCCGTAAACCTTCTGTTTCACACCATACTGAGGCAACACATCAAAGTGAAGCCAACTGACGCCTTCCTCGACGCGAACATTGCACGGAAGGAGACTCGCTTTTTCCTTGATCTTCATTCTCGCCTGCTCCGCAGTCATTCCGGTAATGTCGAAATCACCAGCCTTTCCAAGACAGTGAGCGGAAAGATAGACGCCAGACTTACCACGCACGACAGAACACCGATTGCACCGGAGACCACGCTCGGTCTTCCCCTTCCCGTTGCACCACATGGGGCGCTGGAGGATGTCCCGCCGGATAATCAGCAAGCAGTGCAGGAAATCGGTGTCCAGGAATTGCCAAGAAGCCTGTCCCCACTTCGCAAGCGTGTGAGGACAGACGAGTTCATCAATGTCAAAGTACGGCCTGATCGCTAAAAGTATCTCGTTGCGAGTCATTCAGATACCTCCTTCACAAACTGGCCCTTGTCATTGCGGGCCTGATTGGATGCATTGATGCTTCTCCGGCTCGGGACCACATCGGGGCGAATCTCGCGGACTGCATCACGAAGTTCTTCATTTTCTTTCCGCAACCGGCTGTTCTCATCGCGGAGCTCCGCCACCTCTTTTTTTAACGCTTCGTTTTCATCCTTGACCGCAGAAACATCATCGCGCAAGTCCTTGATATCGTCCTTCAGGCTGTTGATTGTAGACTGATAGACTTCATCAATCATCTTGCGTATGTTCTCGATCTGGGCATTCTTGGCCTCCTCGACTGTCTTGTCGGCTTCGGCTTTGCCCTGTTTGACGCGTGACTTCACCGTCAGTATCCTGACGAGCCAGCCACCAGCAATGATGACGGCTATGATGTCAACGATAATTCTAAAAATGTCCAACTTTTCCATATAGAATAGTTTTAATGTTATTCCTCAAGAACACCGCAGTCGACAAGGATTGCGATCTGCTCAAGATTGATTTCCTCGCCCGGGATAGAAGCGACGAACTTGTCCATTTCCACGGGCTTGATTGACGCTTCCATTTCCGTCTCATCTATCTTCTGAAGAATAAGATTGGTTTCATCAACAGCCTTGAGATAATCGTCATGGCCTTCGACGGGCTGCTTTTTCTTGCGAAGTTCAATTACGGCATTGCGTTCTTCCTTCCAGTCTTCCTGAAACTTCATGACAAGTTCCTGCTTGTCAGCCTCAACATCCTTGACAATCTTACGGAGTGCAAGATAACTCATAAGGATGCCGCTCTTGATGTCAGAATCGGAAATCTTGCACAGCTTGATACCGGCAAGAATGTCAACGAGTGTTTTGATTTCAAAATACTTCATATAACTTATTTTATTCCACCATTTTCCTTTATGGTCTTTTCGATAGACTTTGCAGCGCGATAAATCGCGTAGCCGTTAGCAACGAAAAGAAGACCGGCAATGACATCGAGAACATGTTTTGTTTCAACACTCCAAACTGCGGCGCAAGTAACGGCAGTCATAAGGCCGTAAATAAACAGAGCTCCTACGAGCAAAAACATTTTAGATGATTTCATATCTCAGATAATTAACTTGCGGTAAATGTGAATGTACCAATTCTTTGATTATTACCAGGAGTTGCAGTAACATCAAGTAATATCGTATAACTCTGGCCGCTAACAAACGAAGGGATATTTTCGAAATCATTACCTTCTCCACAAGTCATCGTTACAGATACAGTAGAATCATTTGTAGGAACCAAGACATTCTTTTGACAGGAATCTGTCGCAGAGCCTCCAACAAGAATACTTGCCGTAAGAACACCAGAACCTCTTTCTGTGGTTCCAAGGCGTTCTACACTGAATGTTGCCGTCACAACATTATTGCTGCAAGACGCACCGGTAGGAGCAAGAACAAGACCCGTAACGCTGGTAATAAGATTCACATTCACTCCAATGGCGCCAGGCAAGGCAATAGGAGTATAGCTGGAAAGTATACTGTCAGAGCAGTCAATCCAATACTGAGAAAGATCCTGCGTACCAAGTCTGTCAAGAGCAATGCCGCTAGAAGATGAAGACCTGAGAAGGACGATTGTTGCAGTAAGACCAGTCTGCGCACTTGTCCAAGGAGAAGCTGTCGGATGATTACTATAAACCAATTTGGTCATATCAACCATCCATGTTCCGCTCGTATAGGAATTCTGATAATACAAAGGGCGAGGAGCATGATTGGGATCATCTTCGAAACCAAGAGCGGTAATATATCCGTCAATGATTATGCACGGATACATTTCGGCCAACGCCGCCTGCTTATTCTCGCTGGCAATCAGAATATCAGACAAGTCGACACCGGTTTGATTTGATTCGGAATATCCGACTGTGATCCCGGTAATCCCGTTTACGGAATCATAGTAACCAGTAATAGTCCCAGCAGAATTAAAGGAGGCGTAAGGATTAGGAACGGCATTAGAACTGTATCCGTCCCAGTCATGAAAACGGAATGCTTCTCCCTGAGAAAAGCCACGAGGCGGAAGATATGTGAAATCAGAATCGTGGATATTATCCCAAGTAGCGGTGTCTTGCGTAATTTGTACATCAGACAACTGAAGTCCGTAATAGATACCGGCATTATTGTCTATTACAGTTCCTTTGCGCATTGCATCAGTAAGAATACCAAGATATGGGACCTTTGTGTTTCCGCTCATGGTATAATACCGAATAGGCTTATACTTTGCCCACTTGTTTATATTGGAACTCCGTTCAAGATTCCCGATATCATTGCTGTTGTCGGGCAGAACAACCTGTGCGTCATTGATACTGATACCGGTATCCGGATTGGTACTGGTATCGATATATATCCGTGTTGATGTATGTGCCATAGTTATTCGTCCTTTATGTTAATTACTGAGTTCCACCAGCCGCAATCCAACCGTCGGCATACAGATTACCATTGACGTGCAGGGCGCCATTGTCGTATGTGAGCGTAACGCCGCCAATTGTAACGCTTGTAGAGAAATCTGCATCAACGCCATAGACATCAGAGAATCGCTTCGAAGAACTACCAAGCGCGGAGGTATTGTTAGATGCCGGTAACAGATCTACGGAACTAAGCGTAACATCGTTGGTAGAGAAAGTCTTTGCGCCGGTAATGGTCTGCGTTGTTCCCTTCGTAACGTATATATCTGAAAGGTTCTTGATGAAATGACCTATAGTACCGCTGGAATAAGACGCGCTGTCATCATATCCAATATGGGCTGCATTAGTAGGGATATTGAAACTTGCAGTCCCAGAGGCGGGATTGTAATTCCCAGCAGTGAACGCACCGGCGGCAAGAGAAAGCTGATAAATATCGATATCAACATTCCCGGATGTACCAATCGACGTCCCGTTTACGGAAACGCCGGTAATTGTGCCAATGTTACTCGTCTTCGAATTCCAATTGGAAATATCAGATGAGGTTATACCATAAGCGGCATCATCATCAGTCATGACAGTGCCAAGATCAACAAGACCAGAAGAACCGACAACTGCACCATTCATCCTGATACCAGTTATCGTTCCTACATTTGAAGTCTTGCTGTTCCAGTTAGTAATATCAGACGATGTAATTCCATAAGCGGCAGAAGCTGCAAATACAGGATCCGTTTCAACTGAAGGAGTATCACCTCCGCCAACAGGGGCGATAATATCGTAAGACGTTCCGCCAGTTCCACCAATTCTGATAGTGGCAACACGAACGCCCTGAGAAGCAGGGAGAAGATTGCTGATTTCAACGGAACCGCCAGCTGCATTCCATCTCGAAATATCGCTCGTGGTAATGCCATACGCGGGGCTCGCGGTAAAAATCGGATCGGTTTCAGAGACGGGTCCACTTCCCGCAACCGAAAGCACGCCATTGGTAATGCTTAATCCACTACCTACGATAATGCCACCCGGAGTAGAAGTTGTTGCATACTTAAGCGATATCTGCCCACTTGTAATATCAATACCAGCGCCAGGAGTATAAGAACCGCCACCTCCACCAGAGCCACCAGAACCTATACCGCCAGCAGCGATCCATCCATCGGCATATAAGTTCCCGTGGAAATACCATGCTCCATATTCTTCTTTCCATTCGACCTTAGAAGTAGAACTTGTAAGCTGGAATGATTTAACGCCAGTAAGGTCCTGAGCTTCAGAGGTGGTGCGAACAGGCGTGGTTCCGATATAGCCAGAAACACCACCACCGCCTCCACCCGTAACAAGTTTAGCTACCCACTTGGAGGCGGAAGAACTATAGACGAGACTATCTCCATCCTGAACGGCGCTACCATCAGCACGAAGAACTTTCTGGCCGTCATTCTTGACGTCAAGAAGCTGACGGAGATAGCTCGAGCCGCTGGGACCAGTACCTCCGGGAACAATAACATACGCTCTTCCTTCGCCATCAAGTCGAACAGCATAGTCATTACTACCGGTTTCCTGATAGCCAAGAAGAATACCTCCAAGTCTATCAGATGTGGCAGGCTGAAGATTGAATGTACTCGTAACAGACAGTGTACCATCAGGTAATATATCGAGACCGCCGCCAACACGGATACCCCCTAGACGAGAAGCCGTAGCGGTAGGCAGTTCGTACTGAGAAGAATCACCGGGATCACCTTTTGGACCTTGTGGCCCAGTAGGACCAGCAGGACCCTGAGGACCAGTAGCGCCGGTAGCACCAGTGGCTCCGGTGGCGCCAGTAGCACCAGTATTACCTTTTTCTCCCTTCAGTGATGCAAGGAAGTCGGCCTCGGTTCCAGTATGGCCTTCGTCAAGCCAAATCTGATAAGCGGATTTGCCATCCTGCCCGGATGCGATATCATCAGGAAGATAGTCATGGATGAGCTTCCGAACACCAATCTTCTTGTTGATGCCCTCCTGAACGATGGCAACTATCTCGTCACCGTCTAGTTCGTGAGCAACAGGAAGGTCCGTGTCGCGAACTCCCATTGTGGCAAGCTGCTTGCGGATTTCCTCAATCTGTGCTTTGGTAAAGTATTTCATATCTTATCTATTTCTTTGTTCCTGTTCCTCTTGTCCGTGCGATTTGCTTCTGGGCTTCGATCTTCTTAAGCTCGATTTCCTTCTTATCTTTTCGCTCGTCATCCTTGGCTCGTAACTCTCTGTCGAACTGTCTGATAGATTCAGCAAGTTTCTCTCTTTCGATATCAAGTTTTTCATGGACTAACTGTTCGTCGTTTTCCTCTGCATAAATACCAAGACGGAGATACTCTGCCTGGGAGTTGATTTCCGCGACACGGATCTTGGTCTCGTTGTCGCGCTGGTTGAGCGTATCCTTCTGCTGCATCTCGGCCATCTTCGCCTGCTGTTCAGCCTGGATCTTCTGCTGCTCGATCTGCATCTGCTGCTGCTGGGCTTCCTGCTGCTGCTGCTGAATATCCTTCTCGGATTTCTCCAGAATTCGCACTTTCTCCTGCATGGAAGTGGAAGAATACATGCGAAGAAGTGCAGAGAACCGCGCACCATTCTGTGCCATCGCCTGTGCAATTGTCTCAATCTGGGATGACAGTTTTTGCGTATCCTGAGAGTTGTCAACCACGAGGCCATAATCGGACTCGCAGAACTCGTCGCCGTCTATCTCCATAATCTTACGGGAATAGTCGGAAAGGATATACTGGAACTTCTTGCTTCTTCCACGGAGAGAAGCCTTCGCATATTCGATGAAGCACTCGATGACGCGTCTCTTGGTGTCGTCATGCTTCTGGAAAAGCCAGTCTGTGATATAGGAGGACTGAAGGACGGCACGCTCGATGCCGCCAACCGTTTCTCGGTTATAAGTATTGCCCTCCCGCTGACGATTGATGCCGACTAGATCGGACATGGAATCCTTAGTCCACTGGAGCAGTTCAATGTAATTCTGAATGGATTGACCCCAGTCGGCATCGATATATCCCTTGCTCGCATTGTTCAGACCACCGGCAAGTTTACCGGTAGCCGCGCCCTTGTTACCTTCGTTAAAGGAGTCCTTGATGAGAACCTTGTTGGACCGGGCAAAGTAAAGCCACTTCTCAACCTCCCAGTTCTTCGGTTTCATCGCAAGATCCATCTCGAGCAACTTGCCCCAGTTCGTGGCGATAAGGTCCACGAGTTTCGCATGGATGGCGTCGTACATATAATTGTACGGCTTCATCATGTCTATAAGGGAATACGGCTTGGACTCGTTGAGATTGTAGATAGTGCCGACGATACCGAAGTGGCATCTCGACGGATTGGAAATTGAATTGTGCTGTACAAGGCAAGGACGCATTCCGATATAGATATCCTCACCGATCTTCGTGCCTTCCCATGCTTCATTAACCCAAAGCACCGTTGCCTCCTCTCCGGAATCCTTGTCAGGGATATAGGTCTCGGGATAGAAATCGAAGACTTCCTCGCCGGTTACGGGGTCGAAGGACTTGACCTTGTATATCTTTCTCTTGGATTTCCACCAGACATGGATGACGCGGACATTTCCGGCGACATCATACGGAAGAAGGTCGGAACCTATCGTTCCGCTCAGTTCCGGGAACGCATCGTAGACGAACTCGAGATTGTTACCCTCAACCCAGATACCGTTCTCGCCGGTGATTCTACCGACGAAAGGATATGCGTCATTGATAGCGCCCTCGGCTGTAGTAGGAGATGCTCCACCGAATTCCGGAAGGTCATCAGAAAGTTTCTTGATATCGCTCGGGCTCAGCTCATCATAATAGAGCTCGACGATCTTTCCGCGAGAAATGTAGTCTTCGTATATAATGACATCCGCATCCTCGACACGATTGGAATAACCGCTGCCGAAGATGCGAAGTTTGATGGGGTTGAGCCGTTTCAGGAACGGTTCTCCACCCGCAATGCCGCACTGATATATCTCACTGCCAAGACAAGCGTCAACAAAACCATCATTAAAAGTCTGTTTGAAATTGAGTTCCTTCGAATAATGATGGATGAGTTCGTTCGCACGAATCTCACGCAGGTCCTGCCAGTTATAATCATAGTATTCCTGGCCTTCCTGAATCTGCTTCTGAGCCTGCTGATCATCGATGGACTGATCCTCGACGATACCCTGCACCATCTGGAAAAACTCCTGCTTCTTGTCTTCCTCTATCTGAGAGATGGAATAAGGGTTGGTGACGATGACATGCCAGTCGAAAACGCGTGCGGCTTCCTCACCACGGAGCGTGTTTATCTTGGAGTTGATGATTGGATAATGCTGAATCTTGTCAGGAATGAACGCTGAGGCGATATTCCCAGGATTCAGCACTGCGGCTATGTCTTCCATGTGAATGACGCCATTCAGAAAATCGTAGTTGATCTTCATGCTGACGGCGCTCTTTCTCACCGGAGAGTAATTGAAATATGTCCTATTACATCCCCAGTCCACATTCTTCTTTCTCCAGGAATCGTTCTTCGCCCTGAAGGATAGCTTCTGGTTGGGGAATGTTGCTCCTAAATCCATAAATCTGCACAGTTTACATGGCGAATTTATTCTTTAATCCACCACGAACTACACAGATAAATGAAACGCTTACAGGTCGAAAGCTGATTTATATTGCGGGCCCAACTTCTCAAGATGCCGCTTCCAGTCCTTGTCGAAGAAATCATCATCTGACACTTCGTCACCGGTGGATTCGTTTGCGCTCGGGGAGCCGCCATACAACACAATGAAATGTTCTCTGTAAAGCATTACCTGCGCGAGAGCTGAAACACGGTCCGTATTGACTTCCGGAGCATATGAAATCAACTCCTGGAGCAATGCGCGATTACGAAGGCGATACAACTGAGGGACCTCCTCCTGATGGACTTCGCCGCGTTCATCCTTCACGTCGACAGTGTAAGTCTTGTTCAGCCAGTCTTTGATGAGTCCATTTGCAAAGAAGTTGACACCAGCGTTGACGGTGACACCTTTAATGGCAGAGCCGAACATCGAATACTTCACGAGTTGCCTTTCGCGAAGATAATCAGGACAGTCTGCAAGCATCCAAGTGCATCTCTTCGTTGCAAAATACGAGAACAAGCCCTTCTTATTTGACTCGTACAGACAAGTAGCATTGTAGAATATGCATAACAGTCTTACTATCTCGTAATTGTCATTGGCGAAAGGCTTTCGTCCAGTATATTCCGCAACTATAGAGTCCGTGAACAAGTCAAAGACGAAGCACGAGAACAACGAAGATGATTCAGCCTGATCATTATCAACCGGGTCAACTCCTATGATATACCGATGTGTCGGAATTGTTCCAGAACACGGCATCTCGAATATTTCAAGGGCTCCCTGCTCGGTATTGTCTACGGGCCATTTCCTGATGGGAACATCATCTGTCGCCCGGAACTGGACATTCCCACCAACATCCACAAGCGTTCCGACATATACATCATCATAAGCACGCGGATCCATATCCAATTGACGGATACGCTCATTCAACATTACGACAGGGAAGAAGTTAGACTTGACCTTCAGGATTGCTTCCGCAGGTGTGATAGGCATCTGGGCGATACGGGAAAGAAGCGAAGCAGCATCGCCACCCTGCTTGACCATGTACCGCTCCATCAGTATCTCCATCAATGCAGCAACGACATCAGAATTCCCGTCCTTATCCATGCATCCGGCGCGGGAGATATATGACGGGAAGAAATAGGCGAACTTACTCGAGCCTTTACCTGCTTTGTCGAATACATTCTCCAGAGCATACACCTCATATGCTTCAGGATTGTACAGCATCGTCTTGATGCCGGAGAAGTCAGACTCCTTATCACCGGCTGTACCGACAGCAATTAACTGGGCGAACACATTCGAGCCTTCCTTCACGGAGTCTCGCACATTATCCCAGACCTCCTTGAAGTTCTTATACGAACCCATCTCCTCGAAGTAGATGAAGCCTCGCTTGCCTCGAACTTTACCTTCATCATCCTTCACGGATACAGCCATTACCGAATTTAGGGAGCCCTTGATGTTGCCGTTGCTATTCTTATAGCCCATGATCCAGGTCATCTCCGCCTGCGAACGCTTTACCATCAGCCTTGGAAACTCTGTATTTGCGGCGCAGAAGTCAACCATCGGAGTGAACTTGGATAGCGTTCCGTCCTTCTCGGCGAGATATTCGCGGAGATACGCAGTAAGAATAGTTGTGACACGCCGCTTATTCTCGCTGTTCTCGCCAAGGAGAAGGTTATGATTCATGTCGCTGGCTATCGTGAAAGACTTGGCACAACCTCGACGAGCCAGTTCCATACAATGCAAGCCAAGCATACGCGCCTGCTCGCGATAGTGATAACGATAGTAAATGCCTTCCCAGAAGTCAGGGAAATCCTCAACACGGAGATAGATTCCAGATGTCTCAGACTTTCTATTCAACATGATCGGAGAATAGTTCAAGAAGAAATACAGTCTACCAGGAATCCATTCTCCGTCAGATTCACGGACATATCCGTCGCGACAACGTTTTACTTCTTCAGTAAACCACTTACCATACTCGCTATTAGGATTTGAATTCGGCTTGAGAAAAGTGTAACATCCATTCTCCTGATAGAACTTCGCAGCAGGACGGAAATAATCCATATCCTCCAGGATATGCGGATGCGTGATGTCAACAATGATTCTGCCTTTGTCGTCCCTTGGTAAATCCTTTGCTCTTGGTCTTTCACCAATCATCCACTTCAAGAGTGGCACAGTATCAATAAAGTCCAAGAATTGCTCCTGGACCTCATCTGGAAAGGTTTCAAGCCACTCAGAAGTAATCGGGGTTTGAAACTTATTCGTTGGAATTATGATACTCATAGTCCAGTGCTACCAAATCCTCCACTACCTCTGCCGGTTTCATCAAGATCATCAACCTCCACCCATTCAACTCTCTCGTATTTGGAAACAACAAGTTGTGCTATCCTATCTCCATTATTTATTGTAAATGGTTCTGTAGAAAGATTAACAAGTATAACTCCAATATTACCACGGTAATCGGCATCAATAGTTCCAGGCGTATTCAAAACAGTAATACCGTGTTTTGCGGCGAGTCCGCTTCTCGGTCTTACTTGTGCTTCGAAACCACGAGGAAGAGCAATCGACAAATCAGTCATCACGACTTTTCTCTCAAGACTCCGAAGCGTTACCGGCTCATCTAAAACAGCACGCAAATCCATTCCGGCAGATTGCTCTGTGGCATATTGAGGAGCCGCTGCGTCAGGATATAGTTTCTTATATTTAATTGTCATATAATCAATAAGTTAGGTTACACGTCCTCGCCAACAGCCTTACTCGAATTTCCTCTTGCTTTGTCATCTGTTTCGAAATCCTTTGCCAGCGACTTCTCTGCTTCAACAAGCGCCTTCGACAATTCCGGAATCTGCTTAAGCGCATTAGTCATTGCGGCAACGGTCTTGTCAGAAAACGTTGTTTCGCCGAGGAACGTGCTCAACTTGTCAATTCCCTTTCTCATCCCTTCGAGAAGAATGGCCGCAGAGGTTATAGTCTGTTTGCGATAAATTGTCATAGCGTCACGAAGAAGTTCCGGCGGATTCCAGTCTTCGCCGAGACCTTCCTGCATCTTTATTTCTTTCGCCCGTTCTTCTTCATTAACGAGATACATGTACGAACTTCTCGGATCGCACATGAACCAGAGATATGATATCTGCTTCCAGAACTCCTCCTTCTTCTTGGATTTGTCTTTCTGGAACAGCTCGCGAATTGGCCTGACGAGAAGAGCCTCGTCAGCAATCTTGAATTCCATTCCGTCAAATTCAATCAGTTTCATACAGGTCTTTCATTATTTCGCGGTTAAGAATATCCATAGCAATAACGCTGTGGTTTCTCAGTATTTCCCGGTCAATTTCAGGCATATTACGATAAAAGACAAAGCAAAGCGAATATGCGGCATATATATCGCCAGTCATTGCGAATCTAAGGCAATCAATAAGTTTCATGTAATTGCTTTCTTATAGCTTCGTAAAACATCGACAAAAGTCTTTCTCCGCCTATGACTCCTGGAGCAATCTCCCACAATCCCTCTCCAATCTTCCTTGGGTAAGGATTGGCAGAAAAAACTTGTTTCGCTGCTTCCTCTATCTGTTCGAGAGACAAAGGTTTATATCTTTCCTTCATTTTGCTTGTAGGTTTCCATTAATTCCTGTGCGAACAGAGAACATTCACGAGACACTTCGGTGAGCAAATCTACTGGAATTTTCTCCTTGTACTCGATTATCTTATCCCATATTCTGAAAATATGAGCCGCCGCCTCGCTATACTTCATCGCTCATTCTTGTTATATTTCCCCTCTCGCTTATCATAACAATCCTTCTTTGCGGATGTCGAAGATTTCATCGGAGAAGAAGAAGAAACGGAAATCGGCGTAAGGCAAAAAGTTCTCGACGGTTCGACGACAACAGCGCCATAAGAAGAAGCAGAAATAATCTTCCTTAAATTGACAACTTCATTGGAAAGCCGAATGTTATCGCTAATAAGGTCATCAATCCTATTCTCCATTTCACTGAAGGAGTCCCCCGTCTGCCCCGTCAAATTCTTCCACGACATATTCTATATCTCTGTCCTGAATGAACAAATACTCTACATCATTGATTACGATGAGAGGAATCTCGTAAGTGATACTAAGATTGTCTGACTGTATATTTTCAGCCTCATCTATTGCTCCGGGAATATGTTTCGCCTTTGCGTAACGGGAGAAGTTAATCTTTACTACATCCCCTTCCTTGATATCTCGGACTGTCCCGCCGACAGCGTATACCCTTTGGAACGGATTCATCGAACCGTCAAGCTTTCGCGTATCAATGATAAGACTTCCCTTGGAGGCATACTGTTCACCTTTGTATCGAACTGCCGTAGTGATGACGCCCGTAAACAGAGGGCGAACTTTTTTAATGTTGAATGACATAGTTAAATTTTTAATAAAGTGCCGGTGCGGAACAAATAAGTACTACATGTATGGAACCCTATCGTGATTTCTGAACCGACGACCGCTTCGGTAATTCACATCAGCGTTTTTCCGGCACTATGGTTTTACTTTTTTGGAATGACCTGTCGGGCTGATTTCTTTCCATCCTGCCCGACAAGCCAGACTCTTTCATACATTTCATTTCCTCGTTTCTTCTCGAGAGGAGGAGGAGTCTCACCGGAGAGAATCGCAGCAGCCGTGGATTCGATGTCACTCTGTGTCCTTCTGCTCCGGTAAGAACTCCTGGGAGCCATTTCGATTTGCTGCGACTCGTTGGCTCTCCACTTGAGATAGTTACTGTAAACCGGTCCAATCCTTCCAATGAATGGAATGTGCCTCACCTTGACATATTCTTCGAACTTGTCCTTCGAGAATATCTTCCTCGGATTATCGAAGGGAAGAGACCTCGCATCGGCAAAAACAACCTCAAAAAAGGATGCGAGGATTCTCTTCACTTCTTCCTCAGATACATCATGGCGTGAGGATATCTTCCTGTATCTCTCGTATTCCTTACGGTTCCTACCCATTGTTTATGGGATTGGACTTGGACGACCAGTCAAAAACGATGCACAACATGAACCTCGGGTCTTCCGTCATGTGCGGGATATAAACGCTGTTAATATGCCCGTCGACCAGAAATTCGGAAGAACGCAGTTTTCCGAGAATCATCTGGAAATGAGCCTGAGACATACCAAGCGATTCGCGCATGTCCTTTCTCGAGTTCTGCGACCAAAGCACTTCGCGAAGAACTTCCGGATCCGGAATGCTTTCCTTCAGCTTGAAATACTGGATTAGTATCCGAGCCGCAACATCCTTCTCCCGTGAAGACAGTTTCAGCGATGGAAAGAACTCAAGAAGCGCACGAAAGAACGAGGTTTCTGTGCATTTCTGCGCTATGAAGTTATTCGGCTTCATCGGGTTTCTCCTCGGATTGCGCCTGGTTCATCGCCTTGTCAAAGGAATACAGAGCGTCTTCGATGTGCTTGCTGGTCCACTCGACGAACTTGTCGTTGTACATCTCGGGATGCTCCATCACCTTGAACAACATGCTCAAGAAGAACGAAGTGTAATCGAAATCGCGATTGTTCAGTGCCTCCATCGCCTTCTGATATTCAGCGACGAGCTTCTGATACTGGAGATGCAGTTCGCCGAATCTCTTGGCGAGTTCATCATAGGACAATTTAGGCTGTCCGGGTTTTTTCTTTTCTTCCATAGTCTTACTCTTTAGAATGATATGTTATTTTCTTTTCTTAAGTCTTCGTTTCAGTTTCATGGCTCCACTTCCTCTGGAGAGGGCCCAGTCAAACCATCGTTCGAATTCTTCATCTGGAACGGATTTGTAGTCGAAGAGACCGAAGACACGAAGATACGAGATCCCAATCCTGCCCGCCATTCTGTACAAAACCGTTCCATATCTTCTGAATTCATCTTCCGGATCTCCAATTCGTCTGGTAAAATCGAAGCCGAATCCGTGAATTCTTTCTTCTCGTTGTCCGAGACGGTTGAGGCGCAGAAAGGCTTGGCGTCCGATGGAAGCGTGGTAGTCATTTCTAAATCGGCAATATGCTTCATCTGCATCCAGGCATCGAATTCGTCCGTAGAAGATTTGTCCATCTCGCCTTACAATTTGTTCCATTCAATCTCCTTCCGCTTCTTTTCCCTTCGTTCCTCCTCGGCGAGCCACTCGTCCATCGTGCATATACCAATGTTCGTGGAACGGCATTTACCGCAGTAGGAGCCGTCCCATCCCTCAAATGCGAGCGAGTCGTCGACAACGATGCAAAGGGAGTGGCAGCTCCTACAGTAATAAACAAGTCCTTCGTCGAGCTCCTGCATTTCTATTCCTCATCAAAGTATGACAACAGGTATGTGCCGTCAGGAGATGCGAATATGCTGACGATGTTCTCCTTTTTTATGCCGTGATCATTCACGAATTGATTGATTGTCCGCATATCGTTTGCGGCGAAAGTGAACATTTTCATAGAAAACTCATTTGGTTACGGCAAAGATAATAAACCGTTTCGTAAAATGAAAACATTTTTGTTTCATTTGTTATAACAGAAATAGTTACACGAAAAAGGAGGACCGTTAAGTCCTCCTGATCATCTGCATCCGAGTTCGCAAATCACTTCCGCCAGTGCTTTTGCCGTATCTCCGGAGATATACGCTGGTCGCTCCGAATCCAACGGCACCCCGAGAGACTTCGCTATTGCATCCGCGAGATGCCTGACTTCGTGGACGAACGTCGATTGGAACTCCTCCCCTGAAGTGGTAGGGCCTATCAGGATAACCGCCCTTCTCCTTTCCTGATTGGTATAGGTGAAGCCACAGTTGTACTCGCAGGAAAGCATCAGGTCTTCCGCCTGTTCCATGATGCTGTTCGGAGCATAGGCATCGTACAAGCAGGCAAGGACGCCCTCGATATCATAGCGCTTTGTACAGAACAGGAAATCTACTGTCCAACGCCCAATCCCAATGACACGGTGAATCATCTTTTAGATCATATCTGACCAGACAATCGGAACGCCCTTGGCATTGCAGTCGGCGATAAACCTGTCGAAAGCAATTCCGGGATAGCCGTCACGATCGTCCAGCAGGTCCTTAACGTATATTGCGGCACGGGCTTCATCCGGGATGGAACTGCCCAAAAAGTCGGAGATGCACATATTGAAGACATAGACTACGTCGTATCCGTTGTCGTTCTCCACGTTGACTCCGTGGACCCGCATAGCTGTCTCGACCTGTTCCTTGGCCCGCATCTTGACTTTGTTCCCGCTCATATCTCGCATCTTGCTCACCGCCCATTCACACATCTTCTTGGAGAAATGATGGCCATATATGCTCAGGTACGCAGAGTATCCGTCAGGAAGCAAATCGTAATAATCCATTCTTTCCATAGTAAGAACAATTAAGGGGCGAGTTTCCCCGCCCCGGTTGATTAACGCATCCGACGCATGGAACCACGCTCTCGCATGCCGTCCTGTTCGTCGTATTCTTCGCGGCGAGACATTCCGCCACGCTCTGAGTACTCGTCCTCCATCTCCTCCGTGAGTTCACAGATGGTCTCGAAGGCTTTCATCGCAGCTTTCAGGTGCTTCTTGCCCTCTTTCAGGGCGTCCTTGTAATCGTAGTAATCGTCGCCACCACGCTTAAGGATTCTAACATATCCCATTTCTTATTCCTCCTTTGGTTTGGTTCCAAGGATTGCGGAGAGCATCTGCCTCATCTCCACCACCTCGTTTCGAAGCGCGAACAGCTCCCTCGCCTGTTCCGCCTCCTTCTTCAGCTCCGGATTCAATTCCATCGACAGATGTTCGTAATCGGAATACAGTTTCTGTTTCACCGACACTTGATCCAAGTCCTGCTTCAATGCGGATTTTGCGGCATCAACCTCACGGATGACAGCGTTCTTATCCGTAGAGATGAACAGTCCTCGGTCCGGAAAATTGGCGACAACCCCATTAGCAGGAAGACCAGCGAAAGAAAGTGTTTCATCACCTATCTGAACTGAAAGGTCAGTGACAGGCCCATTCATTAGTGCCATCGGCTGCTGCGGGTTGTAAGTTGGCATGTGCGTATTCACGGAGACGATGCGTCCATCCGCAACACGCGGAGTGTTCTTGAAGAGAATGGAGACAATGCTCCCCTGTGTCAATCCTTGAAACATAATTTCGATAATTAATTGTTAATCTTTACGCCGTAGGAGCAAGAGGCGAGACAAGCTGGAAAATCCCGTTAAACCAGTCGTACCAGACTTCGATGACGCCGGCGCCGACCAGATCAGCGGCAGTCACATTCGTACCACCGAAGAAAGTCAGGTTGCGCGTATTGCCATTGAGGGTAAAACGGATGGGAAGAGTTCCAGTAGTCCCTTCCGGAATCGCGGATGCAATCCGGATAACCACCTCGCCCACCTTTGGAATCCTGCGGAATCCGAGTGCGAAGTCAACGGACTCCTCGCCTACCGTAATCCCGTTTGTGAAGAGATAGGGGACGCCGCTGACATTCGTCGTTACATTGACATTCATTCCAAACATGGCTACAAGGATTTAGAAGTAGAGACCATTACCAGGGAAGCCACCGATACCAGGAGCACCATAGTAACCATTGAATCCACCCTGATAGTAACCGCCGCTCACATACGGGGTCACATTCACGGCCTGAAGATTGGGCCATTGGACGGTAGCGGTACTAGGCTGCTTGCACTTAATGTCGTCAACCTCCTTTGCGAGAGAAGCGAGAGCAGCATTAACGGGAGCGATCGCGCTTCCGAGAACTCCTGTAGTGAAGTTCTGCGACTCCAGCTGAGCAACCTTCGCGGTAAGAGCAGTAATCTCGCGGTCCTTGCGAGAGGACTCCAGCGCATCAATCTTGTTGTCGAGAGCCAGATAGTTCCGGTTCATCGTGTCAGTGAGCGCGTAAGTCTGCTGGCAGGAAGAAAGCTGGTCGGCGGCTGACTTGGCAGCGATGGACTGCTGAACTCCGCTGATGCCGTTCTGAATCGCATTCGTCTGCTGGCAAATCGCAAGCTGATTGTCGCAGCAGCACTTCTGGAGAGCACTCATCAGGCTCGCGTCACCACTCTGGATGGAATTGATGATCTGAGGAACGCTCACGGCCTGCTGAAGAGCGAGGTTGGAAAGAGAGCCCTGAATGGTCTGGATAGCACCATTCACGAGGTTGAAATCCTGGCCGAGCATCGTGGACAGGCTCTGAGTCGCAGTACGGGAAGCCTCACCCTGCGAAGTGATAGCCTGCATCAGAAGGTCACGACCATTGTCATTGTTAATCTGGTTGCTCAGGAAGCCAGCACCGGCACCACCGCCAAAACCGTTTCCGAAACCACCAAATCCGCCCCAGCCGTTTCCGAAGAGAAGGCCAAGAAAGAAGCCGAGGATGCCACCACCCCAGCCATTGCCATTACCGAACAGACCGCCATTGTTCATAGCCATCCATGCGGGCACAGTACCCCCATTGTTCTCGGGGGTGTAAACTACTGTTTCAGCCATTTTGCTTTAGTTTTTTGCAGTTAATTACTTTAGTTTTTTGTTGCGCAACTACTGCAAAATTATCATATAGGCAGGCCGAAAAACAATGATGCTCACATACGAAAAATCCCCCGTAGAATCACTTCTACGAGGGATTGTCTGAGCAACATGATGCTCACTTTATTCCATTCTTCTTCAGCTTTCTTATTTCACGTTCGGACCATTTCAGCTCCTTGCTTCCCGCTTCCGGTTCACCTCTCGGAATCTTGCCTTCGCGAACATATCTGTCGAATGTTGCACGGCTCATATTCAAGAACGTGTATGCTTGATACTTATTCCACTTGTTATCCTTCCTTGTATATCTTTGGAGGCATTTGATAATTTTGATTTGCTCCTCTTCACTGGCGTTGCTATTGTCGGCATCAATGTCGTCAACGATTCCAAGAAGAAGCTTCTTTATTGTTTGCAGCATTTCTCTTTTCGATAGAAATATAAAACAAGAAATAAAAACAATCCAAGAAGAATGACGTGTGTACACATTAGCGCATAATTGGATATCGGTATACCGAATTCAAAATCAATTACACTGATCGTGTTCGTCAAAAGAACATAATGCAAAAACATTCTATGATATGCGCAAAACTGAAACACATATGAAGCGAGATATAGAAATGCAATGGTGAGTAATGAGATGCCTCCGAAATACGATATCCAATGGCATTCAAGCCCAAGGAATCCAATTACAGTATTAGCGATATCAAGTAGGGCGAGAAGCATCGGGATTATCTTCAACGACACCAACACCGCTTTATACAGAGCCTTTCTTCTTAACGCGCCCGCCTTTACCATATTCCGCTTTGCTTACACCGGATTTCATGACATTTGGCTTAGGCCTTCCGCCTGGTTGTTTCTTTGGTTTCTTGTCAGCCATGGTACACTTATTTAATTACCCAGAGCGCAACCGTTCCAACGATATCGTAGGCGAGCCTAAGATACCATTTGATCTCATAATTTAAGTCACAGTCAGCAGTCTTGGTCCTACGTATCCCAAGCGCATAGGCCAGATTATGCGAAGCCCATTCATGGATGAGCGACTTCTCGGATCTTCCCCACACGGGACAAGCCGGATAGAGACTACGTATTCTACGCAATTCCGATCCGAACTTGCCCTTGGGGATTTCATGCGAACCGACCAGCTTAAGCCGATCATGAAGAATTTTGAATGTCATTCCTCTTCCTTGTCTTTATTCTTCTTGTCGTAGATGAGATGGTAGAAGAATTGGCTCAAGGTGTAGCACAGAGCCTCAACACCGACAATTATGCAGAGAGTCATGACGACCCACTTGCCAATTTCCTCCCAGATATTCGCCTCTACAACCCTGCCGAAGCAGAGACCACAGATTAGCATGATGACGGCAACGGCTACAGCCGTCCAAAGCATGAAACGCTTGCAAAATGTCTTGATGTCCATAATAGTATTGAATTATAGTTGTTATAATTGGTTCATCGGGATTAAATAGTCCGGGTTTGCACCTTGGGAATTCTTATAATTCCACCATGTATCAAGAGATGAAGACAATGACGACCAATTACTATTTGATTGATATTGGGCGAGGATAGCATCATCTTCGGATTGGGAGTTTCCGGGGCCGACATAAATCTTTGTCGCATAATTTAGTCCAGTGGTTGTCGGATTGCACGAAACAACACTACTACGACCCAAATGTATGATTCTGTTAACCGTGTTTCTTGTGAAAATCTTATTTGTGCTCGTAATATCCCCTATTACTTCAAAAAACGGTGAGTGGTTTGCGCCAAGAAGACCAGTATTCGAGCCGCCGGAACAATTTCCACCGATTCTTAATTGCTCATTATCGCCACCCCAATAAGTAGCAATTGTAGAAACCCTCAAATCGCCAAGAATAACTAATTTACGATACTTGCCCCTTGCAGAACCACCACCAGAACTTCCGGTCAAATCTCCGTCGATAATAATATCACATACGGATTCCGTCAACCCAACACCAATAAAGGTATTCATGGTAGCACCAGTATTCGTTGGCTTGATTTTTACTCTCTCAATTGGTGTTCCATAAAAAACTTCATTTCCATAAGAACAAGCGCATGAATTTTCAAAACCAAGTAGATTCGTATCCCTAAAAGCACTATTGCCGATACTTGACACATAAGATAATGACATGCGCCCGCCCAATAACGAACAACCTTGGAAAGCACTTTGGCCGATAGTCGTGATATTCTCGTGAATGGTTACGGAGGAAATACCATTCGAACGATAGAATGCATATTGCTTTATCTCCGTGATACTTTGAGGAATAACTACATTCGTCAACTTCGCGTTGGACAAATAAACGTCCCCGCCATTCGAATTCCCCGCAAAAGGATGGCCATTGGACGTGTTCCACGTGCAATTCAAGTATTGAACAAGGTCCGTGATGTCTATTCTTTCAAGGGCCGAGTCATTAATAAACGCACCCGTGGATGTTGTTATCACAGACTGAATACCTATTGTGGTAAGACTGCTACAATTCGCAAATCCGTAGTTTCCAATGCTCGTCAAGGAGGCGGGAAGGGTTATTCTGAGCATGTTTGAACAATTGCCGAAACCCGCGCCCCCGGCGGTTGCTGCCGATGTTATGCTCGTTACTCCGGTGAAGTATTTGAACTCATCAAAAGAAGTAATTGATGTGTTTCCTTTGAATGCGGTTCCGGCCTGTGTGTTTGTTACAGCGGCGGCTTGTTGTAAGGTTATTATTCCATTTGCGCCCCAATTCGATACGCAGATACTCTCCGCCGCCGCATCCACGAATCGGATAGCGAGTGTGGCCGGGTCGTAGATAATATAAAGGCTTGTACCGAACAAATTGGAGAGAGCCTTCTTCAATCCCGTTCCATAGTCTTCGGTAGAGATGATATCAAGCACGTCAAGGTCGTCCGCATAGAGTTCACTAATTTGTGTAGTACCTTCCACATCGGGCAGGCCCGCTTCGGTTCCGGGTGTGTTGTTCTCAAAGGTGACACGCCCCGCAAGCGTAGCAAGAGTTCTAATCGTGGTGGCATTACCTTGAATGATACCGTTCCAAATCAAGGTCGCATAGGCAAGGGTATTGCCCGTGGTTCCCAAGATACTTCCGGCGATGGCGAGCGGATTGATGCTCGCACAATTGTTTATATAGAGATTGACGATTTTGTCAAGCGAAGGTAAGGTTAAGTGCCCATTATCCAAGAACGGGAGCGAGTGCATGAACACCGTTGTCGCGTTGTCGGGGAAAGACACATTGTTCAACTTCGCGCCTACCGGGAGGTAGAGACCGGATGCGCCGGAGCCAGCAAAGAGGCAAGTCCGCAAACGCGGGCAACCGAGAAGGTCAACCGTGTTGCCAATGGTCGCGGTGTTCCGCGCATCAAGGGTGACAAGGGTTGGCGAGGTGACACCGAACACCGTGGCATTGAATCCGGTCGTGGAGGTATCCCAAGGGGTTGCGTCGCCGATTTTCAAGGTTTGGAGTCTTGCCCCAGTAACGGAGAACGGAATGGAGGATGAGCCACCACGGTTGGTAAGTCTCATCAAGTGCAAGTCTCCGAGGGAGGCAAGCCAATCGCCACCGTGAATGGAGTTGTTGGACGTACCATCGGACGCGGTATAGAGACTCACGCTCGTTCCCGCAGGAGTTCTCGTACCTACCGTGTCATCATCGACGAGTGAGGTGACTGGGTATAGGTCGATAGCCGGGGTAAGTTCAAAAGTGAACGATTGTGCGAGGGTGAACACGATTGCGTTGTAACCCGTTGCCGTCCCGTGGAAAGCACCGATATGATACTTCGAGAAGATATAGGCGATTCGCCGATACATCCATAACTTCTCGCCTTGGTACTGGTCGCCAAGGGCCTGTGTCAGAGGAGCGACACCATTATAGAGTTCCGGGTAGGTCTCGCTCGTTCCGGGGATGGTAGTTCCGGCCAACAACCACGGTTCAATGTAAGACCAACGGCGGTCGGATTCGTAGATGGTAGCGGGGAAATACTTCGCCGAGTGGTCCCAACAATGGTATGCGGTAAGGTTGAACAAGGACTCGTGCTCGCCACTACCAGCGATTCCGAGTGCGGTGGCAAGAGCCGTAGCCGCAGATGCGATTTGTCCCATCATCGCACGGCACTCGTCCTCGTAGTTCGTCTTAATGAGCATCCACAAGGCCGCATCGCCGCCTTGGAAGATTTGCACGCCATCGAAGGTGTCCAAGTGTTCCACGGAGTAGGATTTCGTGTTCGTACCGTTGTTGTCAGTCATCAACACGGAGTCAAGGTCATCCTGCCTCCACCCCCAACGGTTTCCAACGCCGGATGCGCTCAAGGCTTGGAACTTGAACGGGTAGGAGTTCTTCGCATAGTTATCCGTCACGCCATAGAGGAGGCAGAAGCAGTAGTGGTAAATCGTCTGGTTCACGGAGAAGTAGTTTCCCATCGTCGCCTTGAACCTTGCCCCTCTCGCTTGGATGAGTTGTGCAGTGGTCGGGGACGAGGTGCTATATCCGAGCGCGGAGAGATAGGCGGTCAAGTCGGTAAGAGCGTTCTTCTTGCCAGCATAGGAAGCCGGAAGTTTCTCGTACTTCCCGGTAGAACGGCGGTAGAAATAGAGGTCATAGGACGAGTCATAGAAAGCGATGAACTCGTTCTTGACAATCATATTATTTGTCTTGCCCTCCTTGACGACAGCCGCGTTCCCAACGGTCAAGAGGTCCGCGAGTGTAGTGATGCTCGGATTATTGAGGCCGTTAATGACCTCTTGGTAGGAGGCAAGGTACGGGGAGTTGTCGTAGACGCAATTGTACGCTGGCTGCCACTCCGCATTGTAAAGCGAGAGGATGTTATCCCAATCGGTCTGCGTGCCCTTGTCACGGCTCGTTTCAAACTTCACATAGTCGCAATCCCATCCTTCCTCTCCGCCATAGGTGAGCGTTTCCTCGTCCGGGTCGTAGGCCACATCCACCCAAGGGCACAAGAACCGCGTCCCTCTCGGCGCGTGGTTCGGGCCTTCGATGGACAACAAGTTAGGGTAGGAGGACGAGTAGCCAAAGGTCTTCTTCGAGCCCTTGTCCGGGCCACAAGTGTAAACACCGATGAACTCGTATTGGTTGTTCGTGGTGTTGTATTGGAAACCGATGAACGGGAATTGATACACCGCAACACGGTAGGACTGGTCAGGAAGTTCGGCATCGAGTCCGATTTGGTGGAACAGGTCATTGTACAATCCCGTCAAGCCCATCTTGTGACCCTGTGGCGAGGATGCGATGTTCTTCTTCGCGGTGATTCTATCAACCTCAATGTAATTGGTGTCGTTAATCATCCGACCAACCTTGCTATTAGCGGTAGTCGTTCCATCGCCGTAAGTCCAAGTCGTATTGCTCCCGGTTTTCCACCGAAGATTCCAACGGTAGTATTTCTTGGATGTCGTACCTTGACCGTCCATCGTGAGGTTGGAAACCGTTGCGTTCTTGGTTGCTTGCCCGGCATACTCAAAGCGGACGGTACACCCGGCAATCTCGACCTTGTTGAAGAAGGACGGAATGGCGGCATTGTTTGGGGTGGTGATAACCATCGTATTGAACCCAGCCCTCTTGACGAGTTCGTAATCGACGGCCTCGCCCAAGAGGACATCGTTCTTCGCGTTCAAGTCGGAACGGTTGTAGTCAACGCCGTCAATGATGCTGTTCAAGAAGTTATTGAACACCGCGTTTGATTCAAGCGCGGAGCCGTATATCCTCATCTTGTAGAGATATGTGTCCGTGTGTGATTGTCCGATAGTGAGGCTACCGTTTCCGAAGGAAGAAGCACCATCAAAGGCAAAGTTCACGTTGGAAATACCATTCACATACACCGAGCAAATGTTCTTTCCGCTTTGCCCTTCGTAACCCTTCAAGAAGGTTATGCAGATGTGCGTCATCGTGTTCTCCGAGAAGTTGACGGTTTGGTAGTCCTGGTCCCGTTCCGCGCTACCCCACACGGTAATCTTCGTGGGATAGATAAGAATACCTACCTGGGTTGCGCCACCGGATGAGAGCGACAACACAGGCTCGGAATAATCGGACGGGGAGCCACATTGTAACATGAATTCCACCGTCATACCTGGATAGGATGACATCAAACTCAATGGAGTAAGGCTCGGAATGGTAACGCCACACCCGGCTGGGACACAAAGGGCCTTGTTGCCAGACGGGTCGGTGGACCAACCGTCATTGTACCAAGAAAGACCGCTCCAATTAGCGGAGTAGGTGGCGGCGAAATTCGCAGATGCACCCGCTTCGTTTATGATGGTTTCGTGATTTTCGGTCCCGTTGTCCCTCGTCGCCGCATTGAGATAGAATAGGTAGCCCGGAGTGGCGATATAGGAATAGGTGTTGTCGAAGATAGTAGAAGCGGTCTGCGCGTTCTGCGGATGCGTTTCGTTGAAATAAGGCATGACCGCTATGGCGAGAGAGCCAATCTTCGTCTCATTCGCTCCAGTGTCCACTTCAAGGGAATAGGCAAATGGATATTGAATCCCAGTCTCGCGTTCGGTGGCCACAACGCCCGAAGCAATGACATAGTTGACGGAGTTGAGGGTTGCGGACATATCAATGGAAACCTTGTTCGCATTGTAGACCGCATAGGAGAATATCGTTCCGCTCGTAAAGTTGTATGCGCGGTCGGAGATGGCATTGATGGCGACCAAAGGAGTAGTATCCCCGCTTGCCGCACACATGATATTGTATGAGACGACGGGGGTGGAAACGCCCTGTGCACTCATCCACAACTTAATCGAGTGGACCGCGCTTCCGCCTGACGGGAATGCGCTCGCCGGGATTGTATAGAAAGTGGCGGTCGTGGTGTACGATTGGTTAGCAGAATAGGTGACGGGGGTAAGTTCGACATTATCCAACGACACGTGCAGTTGCTTGACCAAGTTGCCCGCAAAGCGGATGCCCGTAATAACGTAGTCTTGCCCTTGCGTCCACACATTTTGCCACATGTGATTGCAAGACATCGTGAGAGTCGTGAGGGTTCCCGTAAACACGGATGTCTTGGTTTGACCGGAGGACGTGCCGGTCACGGCGATACGAATGTAGTTGTCGCCCGTGGCAAGGAAAGGCTTGATATCGAATGTGGCACTTCCACCAACTGGGATAGAGCCAACCACGCGGTCGATATAACCCGAACCGGAGTTCACGGCAACCACATAGGTGTAGGACTCAGGGAACGGCTCTTGCGTGGACGAGCCGAAGGACGACACCGTAGTGGACGGGGTAATGGTCATCATCTTCGTCGCCTCATCCGCAAGGACATAAAAAACTTGCGAGAGGTTGCTATCAACCGAGATGGTGTAGATTTGACCGCCAAGTTGGACGGAACCGAGTACCGTTCCTCCTTGCTCATCGTAGAAGGAAATCGTCATCGTTTGCGTGTTGAAATCAACGTACCCAAACTTGTCGCCCACCGATGCAGCCAACGCGGTCAATTGCGACTTGATGAAAGACTCAACCTCCAAGCCGGAGTGCCCGGCCCACGCTTCTGTTAGATTTTGAATATTTGCCATATGCTATCCGTTATTTTTCCAAATATCATTGTCAACCCATTTCTTGTTTGGAATCCAAATTCCTCGACCGTAACAAGAGCCGTTTTGCCACACTAACTTATCCCCGCGATATACCTCTTGAACCACCGCCCATTTTCCGTTTATAAGAAACCTATAACGGCCCAACAACGGAATCGTTCCACCCTTAAAAATCATATAATATCCTCCTCGTAGACGTTGTATGTTACATTGGGGTCTTTGTAAGTCAATACCTCGAACGCTTGTTGGGTAAGCCAAACCTCCGAGTCCTTTCTCACATAGTCATCCATGTCTATCGTAGTCGAACCAAGAGGCATCCACCCGTAACCATTTGATGTTGACGAGCAGAGGTATCTCAAATAACTTGAACCGCCATCATCACCAACAAGAAAAATAGTATTCACATTGGACGATGATGCCGCAAGTGTCCCGGTGTATGTCTCCCCGCCGTATGTAACGACGCACACATTTGGAATACTCGCAACATTAGGAGTTGAAACACCGTCCCACGCGATAGAGTATTTGGGCGTAATGATGCTGGACATGCGGCTTTCAATATCCTCGACGATTTCGACAAGGTTATCAACTTGTCCGGACGTTGTAACCATATCCTCGTTGGAGGCAGCGGCGATATTGGTCCGGGCTTGTTGCTTTTGCGCATTGGTAAGAGTTTGGCTCGCGTAGGAAACCGCATTTAATTCCAAGTCCCCTCCACCCAAAACCGACTGCCCTTCGACGGTCTTGATGTTCATACTCGAAACAAGGGTGTCTTGCTTCGCGGTAAGCAATGCCTTGAGTTTATTCCAAAAATAACTCAGGCCGTTGTAGTCCAAAACTTTCATATCAATGCGTCATAAGGGTGTCTATCTCCGTGCTCGTAATAGCGGCCAAGTTATCCGCACGCACAAACTCCGGGAGAGCCACCATCCCGTCCGACGGATTGTAGGTGTCCTCGCCGACGGATACTCCAGTCACAGTGCCCAAGTTTTTCGTGAAGCCCCACCCGGCAACAGTCGCCTCATTCGGAATATTTGCGTCTGTCCATAACCGAATCCGCGTCCCGTCGTGATAGTAAATCGGATGGTCGAACATTAACGCAATGTTCGTCGCGCTATATGTTATGCCCAAGAAGATGTATATCTTCCCGTCGGCGGAGGAAGGTAGCGTCTGCACATACGGCGTATCCGCGTCAATGATAGCACTACCATCTGATTGTGGTGCGCATTTGAGGTATATTGGTGCAGGGAAAGTCAAGACCAGTGCCGCTCCGGTCCTATTGAACGAATAGCCGAGTGATAATTCGTATTGCCGCCAAATATTAGTAGAACCGGGCTCGGCTCCGGCGGCGACAACCGTAGTTGTATAGTAGTACGCAATCTCCCCAAACGGATTGAAAGGAGTCTGATTTACTTCACGGAGTGCTGTCGCATTAGTAGAGGTGGACGTGTTTGCTGGAATCCACTTTGTCCCGTCCATAGATGTAAAGACCATCCGATACCGATACATTTGCGCGTCCATTACCTTATTATCGGATGGAGTGCGGACATAATAAGCAATGGTATTGGTGTTCGCATCGCCGGAGTGCGTTTCTCCTTGGGTGGTCGCGTTGTAGTTGCCAATGGCCGAGTGCGTAGTACCCGCAACATAGCCGGGAATGACGGTAGAGGAAACCGTGTTGCAAGTCTCTGGCCATACGATAGTGCAGTTGTCCTCTACAAGAATCTCGACATCAAAGGTACGCCCATAACCACTTACGGTACAATCCCTCGAATATGAGGTCTCGTTGCTATAATAGTTGAAGCCGATGATATGGCCCATCGTCTTGTATGCGGTCAAGCATCGCATCAAGGAATTGTAATAGGTCGTCCGATACGAGGTGTTGCCAATGAAGTTTTTGCAAGAATACGCCAACAAAGCCTCGTGGAAGAACGAGTACATACACTCATGTTTCGAGTAGTACAAGTCCTCATGCCCGTCCACGTAGACGCGTAGACGATAGACAACGATGACGGGTTCATCCCAATCCGTAGGAACAACCCGGAATAACGGGAACAAGGTGTTGTAGTTCGAGGTTGTCGCAAGGACATTCGCGTATGTGTGTGTCTCAATCGGGGCAATCTTATCGGTCCTCAAAGACGCGAAAACACCGCCACTCGTCACAACATTCCCGCTCCCGGAAGTAGGGGTGGTGTCCACCCCCGAAATCCGCGAGTCTTTGATGTTTACCTCCGTGTTGCCCGGAAGTCTTATTTTCGATACATCCGGCATAGCCTATGATGATTAGGAGGTAGTAACAGAGAGGTCGTCGTACTTGGCAACCTTCACCTTGTCGTTCGTGCCAACGGTGATGGTTTGTGCGGCGGCAGTAGCCGTTCCAACACCAGTGACAGCAGTAACCTCATCTTTGTTGTTTGCCGTAGTTGAAGCGGAAGTGATTCCGGTAGCGACAGAGATGACTCCGGTGCCAGCCGTCGCGCCAGTAGCAAGGGCTATCGTGGGCTGGGTGGTAACCTTGACCCCAGTAAGGCAGTTGGAGGTCGTTGGAGTACCAAGAGCGGTAATTGCGGCGGCGGAATCGCCAATCGTCACATCAGTAACAACGGCTGCTCCAGTGCCAGAGGTCGTAGCGGCGCCAGTGGCGACGGTCTTAGCGGTGCCGAGAGTGACCTTAGATGCAGACAGGGCGGTTCCAAGAGTTGGAGCCGTACTATTTGCGCCAGAAATGATCAAAGTTTCGGCGTCTGTTCCAGAGCCCATCGCGAACGACCATGTAGACGCGGTACCGGCGCTCGTAACATTCGGGATCGTGACACTCGTATTGCCGGTCACATTTGGTACGGTGGTCGTGACAAGTTTTTTGGTCGTGTCAGCGCTGACGGATTTCACGAAAGTCTGTGTCGTGTGCTCGCCAAAACCGGTGATCGCAGCAGCAGTACCGTTTGCTCCAACAGCAGCGCCAGAAGCCGTAGCCTTTATGTTCGTTGTCGTCGGAGTTACAGTGGTCGTAAAAGTCGCAGACGATCCGAGAGCCTTCTTGGTTGAACCACCGGAGAAGGAAACCGAGGATGCGGCGGCGGTAAACGTCGTGGCCTCGCCAAGAACATTGTCGCCGGTTCCCTTATTCAGCGAAACCGTGCTCTTATAAGCGAGTGCGCCAAGAGTGGAAAGATCGCCGAACTCGATCCATTTTGCACCATCCCAAATGAATTCCGCATTGCCATATACGACGATGTTTCCCTTTTCCTGGTTAACATTTTCGCTATCAATGACAACCGGCTTCGTCGTGGTGCCATCAGTGATTACAGTCGTAGTCAGGCCAAGAAAATACTGCCCGCCCTGAAGCTGCGCGATAAGTTCTCTCGCTCCAGCATCTTTGATGTCGTAAGTATTACCCGAAGGCAATGTGATTTTGCTAATGTCTGGCATAATGTATCTTAATTTCTGTTAAATATCAATGATTCACCAACAACCTCCTGCGAGTCCGTCACGTTCAGCTTATTGTTCCAGAACAGTCGTTCAGCCTGAGTAATATGCACGACTCTGTCATTGATGTGGTCCCACAATGCATCAGACTGGGAATCCGTAAGGAATATCAGGTCCTGAACATAGGCATTTCCGGTTCCAATCTTTATTCCAGGAACGAGCTTTTGCCTACCGTCAATCGTAATTTTCCTATAATCGGAGTATATGATCAGCTCGCCTTCTTTCGGTATGTAGCCAATCTGATCATTCCAGTATCGCGTCGTGTTATAATGGATTCCGAGCGCATCAAGTTTAGACTTGTCTCCAGAACTCATCAAACCGTCCACAAGCGGAGTGGCAAGACTTAACTGTTCTATCTTATTAAGCAGTGCCGAAACATCGTCGCCGGTTCGCTGTATTTCGTATTGACAGTTATTCATCCTTTCTGAACCTTAACAAAACAGCCATCAAGCGTAATGACGTATCCGTCAAGAACACGCAGATAACACTCGGTATTCAAACCCGTCATGCAGATAAGTCCGATGTCTATTTTGGGCTTGGAGCACGCAAATCCAACAGATGCTTCAAACGAATCGTTCACTGCGATGACGGAACAAATCAGATTGTTCAGGCATCTCACGATTGCCGCCATGCACTTGCAGGCCTTCTTCTTAAGAAGCGCAAGAGAGAAGGATAAATCATTCCCGCATGTTACGGAAACATTATCATGCCCAGATATTGGGACGATATTTACCTTCAGGCAGCCCATCACATTATCTTTTTCAGATATTTCAGGTTTCTAACAGCTATTTCTTTTCTGTATCCGGATTCGAAGTCGGAGTCCGGGACGAAAGCCGTGACAACGATTTTCATCATGCCAGACTTGAGGCCTTCGGTTGGGACGGGCAGATAGAACTTCCCATCACTGCTTATAACGTCGTCCTGCGTAAACGATATCTTGGAATCACCGCAATAGAAATCAATATTGTACCTGTCCGTATTCTGATCGAACCCGGTCGCGGAAACTTCTATTTGAAACTTGAGGTCCGAGCCCTCGTAATAACCTTCATCTACCATATCTATCCATCTTTCCAATAATCATTGTTCAACCACGGCTTCGTATTGTCCCAAATGCCACCGCCATAACAGGAGCGGATCCATGTCCATATTATCCGCGAGCCCTTCCTTATTTCGAGAAAGACCCTTTTCACGAATGCGGATACCGGCCTTATAATGGCGACAATCTTCTTTGTTCCACCAGGATATATCATACCGGCCTATCCTCATATGTGATATAATATTTGTTGGCATCAAATATCGTGATCCGGTCCATGTCTTCTTCCGTACAAAACACAAGAGAATCTTTTCTGATGTAATCGTCAAGACTCATCTCCGTAGTTCCGACCTGCAACCACTCGTAATTGAGTCCATCATATTGCGTTATGTAACGGTTGTATTCATTCGTATTGCCGACCTGAACGAAATATACCGCATCCAATGTGAGCGAAGATGGCTCTGGAAGCGTAGCGACAACTACCTGTCTTGGATTGTCAATGCCAGGATCACCACGCTCTCCCTTCAGACCGGAAAACGATATGGATAATCTCCCGTCAAGCAACTCGGTCGTAGCTGTCGGATTACCAGTCGTCCTGTCTGCGGAAACAACCACCTCATCTACACCAGCGGGGCCTCTTTCTCCGGTGTCTCCCTTGTCCCCCTTATCGCCCTTGTCACCTTTTTCGCCTCGATCGCCCTTGTCACCCTTGTCGCCTTTAGGGCCGATATCTCCCTGAAATCCCCTCGGGCCCCGCGCACCAGTCTGGCCAACATCACCGGTTTCTCCCTTGTCGCCACGATCGCCTTTATCTCCTTTTTCACCGCGCTCTCCGGTTTCGCCCTTATCGCCTTTCTCGCCCTTATCACCCTTCACAAACCTGTCCGCGATGGAAACTATTGCCTTGTACGCTTCCATCGAGTTGGTATAAGACTCGGAGAGCAGACCGAACATGCACGAGCCGTGAACGCCCAGATCCCTGCATTCCACAAGAACATATCTCTTCCCGTCTGAGCCATTCCTATTTCCGGAATTCTTCAGATACTGGAACGCCGCCCTCTCGTTCTCGGCAGAAACAAGGGCCAGACCGGATTCTGCTCCGACCGTGAACGAGATGACGTATAAGTGAAATGCCTCTGACATAATTCCCTTTCGTTATACACGGACAAACTTAACAAAAGTCTCCGCCGATATGACGAAGACAAGTGGTTTAGTTATAGGAGAAAAGGATTTGTGTTTTACTTCCTTATCTTAGATATGGCCTCTCGTATCTGCTCCGGAGAATATCGCTGAAGTAAACCACCATCCGCATGCCATTTGGCGGCATTCCGTGCAAAATTGGCTTTCTTTACCATGGCGGGAGAGTAATTCTCCTTGTTTGCAAGCACATGAGATGCGAATGCCTGGACGGATTTTCCGTGTTTCTTTGCTGCGGCAGTGAATGTGCCCCGTTTCGAAGGGGCAATATGAATAGAACCGCCATCTTTACGGAAGATAGGATATTCATTCTCGAGCGTATCGAGCTCCTCGAGAAGAACCTTGTTTCGTCCAAGTTCCTTTCCGCCGGAATATCTCTTGTAATTCTTCCGGATAAGGTCGAGATTCCCGGAATGGAAACCCTCCATCAGCTTCGGAAACTTCGCAAGCCCGGGATTGTACGAGTAATCCACCAGGATACTCTGAGACTTATCGCTCAATTTATCCCATTCACCTTCGCCATACTTCCCGTCATAAACTCTCTTGGCCGCATTATAATATCTCTGTGCAAGCGTATCGGCGAATTGCGCAGCCTGCTCGTCCGTCAAGTATCCCTGCTTCAAAGCAAGCGCCGCTTCCGGTGTACCATTAGACAACTTGATACCATAGGCAATCGTGTCCGCCCCGCCTTCTATGGATTTATGCGGATACCATCTCCCGGTCTTCGCATCCCATCCTCCACTTGCGCTCGCCTTTGAATTCTCAACCGCCATTATTCTTCTCGCGGCATCTTTCACCGGATCCAGCATGGAAACCGGAGATTCTTCCGGCAAAGATACGCCATATCCGGCGGCGGGAACTTCAACAACAGCCTCTCTCGGGGCGGGGACAGGATAATCTACAATCATCCCGGTACTGGCCGGAGCCTGATAATCGCCAAAGTCAGGCTGAGGACGGAAACGCAAAGGAGTTTCTATGGGATAATTGATGGGCATCATCGGCTGATACATCAGCGGAGATTCGTTCTGTAAATTCGTGCGGAAGAATTTACCGCCGTCGGGATACTTCTTGCCGCCACAAGCCAGATATCTTCCGTCACTAAGGTCAAAAGTATATGTCTGCTCAGGATGTACAGCCTTCGGAACACCACCACGCGTGTGACTCCAGATAACATCACTCACACCGGGCCCATCGCTAATATTCCTCAACAATAATCCTTTCGGAGCACCCTCCATTTCCTTTAGCGCCGTAGCAATTTGGTCTGTGGTAAGAAATCGCCCCTCAAGACCCGGCATTTCACGGCCAAGGTATTTATGACTCTCCATATTTGCTTTATTATATAACTCGGAATACTTTTCGTAGTTAGCATCATCTCCGAAATCATAATAATGACGAGCCTTTGAAATTAAATCCTTTACACGTTTCTGAGCTTCAGCATATTTATCCGGATCATTCGTTATCCAATTCCATTTTGCCCCGCCAAAATCACCAGCATCTACAATCTCTCCCTTCGGAGTAATCAACGTCAACAATCCCGGACTTCCATCAGGAGATTTTGCCCTGCCCGTATAATACTCCGCCCTTATCTTGTCGCCACCATATATCGAAGGATAACCCGAATGAACATCTCTCCAATCGCGGCCAAGTCTCATTCCTTCCGTCGGGTCAAGACCACGATACCAAAAATCAACACCATTCGGATACGCCCTTCTAAATTCGTCCAAACGCATAGACGCCGCGAACTCGTCAGGAATAACGAGCTTATCTCCAAACAAATCTACCTGATTCGTCTCAAGCGGTGCGTCAATCCCGGAATTTGCGCGGTCTATCAACCTGCCTATCTGTATTCTTTTCGGCTCTATTACTCGAGAAACGACATTTCTTCCACTCGAATAGTAATTATTACCCGGAGAAAGAATCTTAGCGTAATCAGACAAATCAATCGCATCGGACCCAAGACGGAACGCATCGCGAGCCCTACCAGCTAACCTACTCGCTGCGTTAGCCCCAAATCCAATAAGCCCGGCAAGAGCAGCATCTCGAATAACCTTTCCATAATTTCCATTCGCGGCATCAGCCCCCATGTGGCCTAGCCAATTAATAGCCCCAACGGGGCCAGGAATAAATCCGGATACAGTATCAACGGTATCGAAAATATTCTTCCCGGCAGAAGAAATCGCGCCCGTGACTCCAGTCTCCATCTCTTTCTTCGCAACCCCGTCAGGAAGAAACCTACGATCTATCCCGCTCCTTACATCGTCGCCCTCGTTATAGTATAACGAACGAAAATCATCAGGCGCATTTTTCCTTAACCATTTTCTCGCAGCAGCAGCCCCGGCATTATCTGCCCATAATCCGCCCGGATGACTAACCGCCCACTCGATGATTCTGTTTTTGTAATCTTGCTCAGGCATAACTCTTCAATTATGCCGCAAGAATACGAAAAATTCCGGCTACAAGAACCGGAATAAACATTATCATTATCAGCCAAAATAAATCTATTTATCACCCTGGCTTACAGACAGATCTACCCCAAGCGTCTCGACAAACAATTTCACCCATACGGGCTTTGAATCTCCAGCGCGATAACGAATAATCGCATCGTTTCCGCGTAATTCATCAGCACGAACATATCCAACAAGCGGATCAATGAAATGCTTCACATGCGAATACTCGGTCGCAGAATAAACAACCATGACTCCAGTCTTCGCAATGCAAACAAAAGACAAATCTTCGCCAGATTCGCGAAGAATATCACTCAGCTTATAATCTAAAAACCCATCGCCAAACGCGACAGGGCGTATTGACGCAGGCTTAAGCAAAACAACATCTTCCATATCACAAATATAATCATTTTCAATAAAATACCCGCCACCTTCTTTTAGAAATTGGCGATATCCACCACCTTCTGAATTGAAAAAATTTTTCATCCCCCCAGCGATAAGCGACAAATGGCCAAAACACGAAATATGTGTTTATGCGAGAGGTACACCTCTCCTACCCCCACCCCCAACTCGTAGGTGGGGAGGTACCCCGCCAGTAACTTTTAATCTCTAAACACCATGCCTAGTATCAACATCAACCAGGATCAGTTCGTCGACTACAGCCTCTTCGAGTATCTCAGACTCTGTGGCATCCCTCAGTTCAATGTCTCCACCAAGACGGTCAATGTGGGGGAAGAGAAAGTCGTTCTCCTTCACATCGAGGGTTATCAGCCTTCCGAGGCCAAGTTCGTCAACTTCGATATGTGGCCTCGTAACGAAGCCACCGAAGACGACATCAAGGCTCTGCCCGAGAAGTTCGGCGATGTCAAGTTCCGTGTCGGTTACTTCGTCCACACCGACCTCGAAACCGGCGAGAAGAAGGTCATCGAAGGCAAGCCGAAGTGGATTGGCTACAGCCGTCCCGGTAAGGGTCTTGTCGGCGAGAACAGCGAGTGCATCATGTTCTCCGGCGAGAAGCGGGAATATCAGGGCTAATCGCCCAGCCCCTTCGGGGGCTTTCCTGTTTTGGCTGATCTGACCCAACACGCCGGTCTTGTCATCTGATCCAACACGATGGCTGGACCGGTTTCTCTCGCGCGTGCGTATTAGGATCCTAATCATTCATAGGATCCTGCTTCTTTATTTGTTCCTTGTAATTCTTTTCTCTTTGTACCATGGAAAACTCTGTTCCCGTTTCTCCTCTCTCTCTCATCATCCTTCAGAATGGTTATGTTCTGAATCCGTATGAGGAGATGGATGAAGATCTCCTTCGCGAGTTGGCTGATTAATTATCGGTGTTCAAGCGAGAGGGTATCCCACTTCCTCCTTTTGCCTTCGTTTTTCTCTCTTTGCCGCCATAATCATTTCCCCGAGATTTTCACTCTTTCTCGGGGATTTGATTTCTGGTGGTTCCCTTCCCCTTGACCCTATCCTTCCTTATCATTAAGATTTTCTTATTATAGTCTTTCTTATTTATTACTCCTAAAAGAAAGAAATATATAAAGAAAGAAAAGGGTTCAAGGAGAGACTCGACTATGCGAGTATAAACAGGCCATCAGGCATAGTGCGTTCGATAAGATATCGAGGTTAGCATCACAGGCTATGGGTTTCATTTTGGCGAATGAGATTCATATTCGGCTCCCTTCGTAAGCCGCCGGTACGAGTACAGGGAGAGTGAGGCGGGTACCAGCTATAGTTTCATAGTCTCGGCTGGAAGGATTTACCAGTTTCTTTGTTAGTAAACTGGGAGGCTAAAGGCAGTCGGGCGTCGCCAAACGCCCGTACAAGTATCTGCTATCGGGAGGTGAACGACTATTCCTCCCTTTTTCTTCGCAAATTAAAACTACAATCATATGACAGAAAGAGTGCAACACCTTGTCGAGTTCTTCAAGGAGAACAGACAGTATGTTCCGGGTTGCGGGATTTTTGATTGTCGCAATATAGTTGGAGATCCGATGACGACAATCTATGACGAGCCTGCGGATGGAGTCGTTGTGGATGCCTGCTATGAGTATGGCTACATTGAAATATTCGGGCTTACCGACGACGAATTCGCCGATGCGTGTCGTGCAATCGACGCAATGTATGTTTCTCCTTGGGAGGACGAAGAGTAAACCATTAACCAATAACATAGTACGCGTATGAAACAGAAGTACAGCAACAAGAACAGCAAGAAGAACGTGCAGGTCAGGGAGACTAAGCCGTTCGAGGGACTCATCAAGCAGCTTGAGCGTGAGACGCTCGTTCTCGTGAACATCTACAAGGCGAAGGATTTCGTCAAGGCGTGTTTCGACAAAGGCATCAAGGTCGATGTCGGCAGCACCTACAAGGACGGAGTTGTTATTTACAAGGACTAAAATATAGAGAGATGAAAGCAAACAATCTTATCGAGTATGCCATCCTGAATGGCGAGGTGAACAGAGTAGCTCTTAACGAAGCCATCAAGCAGTTGCCGGAAGAGATTCGGCAGAGATTTGTTGAAATGGCGATCGGGCTCGTCGATACTTCCGTTCTCCCTCCGAATATTCCGCAGACAAAGAATATCTATGGTCATGAGAATTGTCAGTTCTTGAGCTACAATTATCTTTATGATCGCGTCAACTTCGAATACGAAGAAGAGGATGTTCGGTGGTTCAAGGACGAAAAGGACGCCAATAGGTTTTCTTCTACCGGGGACTATAGTTGGGTTGGTGAAAGAGAACTGAAGGATGAATACAATATCAAGGCGTCTCGCATTGTCAAACATACGAGCAGTTGCACATTTGGCGCCTGGATGGAAGCTTAATCAAGATTGTGGCAATTAACTGATAACATTTTTGTTTTATCGGTTGATTGTCACTATCTTTGACATATTCAGGCTCGGTTGAGTCTGTGTTTCCACGTTGAAACAAACACGGCTGTGAAGTCCTGTCTGTTTTTTATGGCCCCTTAGCTCAGTTGGTTAGTCAGCAGCGCACTCATAATGCGAAGGTCGGCGGTTCAAGTCCGCCAGGGGCCACCAAATCAAAACTATTTCCTAATGACAAAAGAACAGAAATTCGAATTGGCTCGCGAGATGCGGACCAATATGGACTTGACTAAGGAACAGTATCTCGAGATGTGCAAACTCTGTGATGAGCTGGATCTTAATCGTCTTGAAACTGAACCGGAAGAACCATCTTGGGATGATATTCTTGGCACTGAAAATAATTAGAACATTTTTGTTTCTCTCGCTGATAATCAGTATATTTGTAATACTATGAATAAGAAAATTAATTGGAAGCGGGCACTCGCTGTCTGCTTATGTCTCGTCTTCACATGGATAGCGGTTTCGCTCTGGGTATTCTCTTATGAGATAAGAGATTTTACTCATATACCTGTTCAATGGATTGAAGTTTTATCCATTGTAATGGGTTGTCTTGGCTTATCATTTTCGTGTCTTGCATATGAAAGAAAGTTATAGCCCGGAAGAAAAGTTCTGTGTCAGGTATTTGCTTGACCATGGAATCAATTCCACGAACTTCACGAAAGTAGTATTGACACTCAAGAATACTGATGTCAAATATGAACTTGTTAAGTCAACTACAAATGTTTCTTTCTTCGATGAGCTTGCCGGTAAATTGCGTGAATTATGGCCTCCAGGAGAGAAAGATGGTAAATGGCCTTGGAGAGATTCTGTTCCCAATCTTTCTCGTAGACTTGAAACGCTTTGGCGGGATCGCGGACTCAAGGATAAGACTATTGACGAATGTCTTTCTGTTGCGAGAAAATATCTCGCCCAGTTCGAGGATAATGTCAAGTACATGCAGACGCTTAAGTATTTCATTCTGAAACAGAAGTCTATCGTGGAGAAAGACGGGCGAATCAAGTATATCAACGAATCCAAGTTCGCAGATATTCTTGAGGGCAATTCTGAACTTGCAGCGATGGATGACTGGAATGATATCCTTAACGGCTCGACCGTTGACGAAGGAGAACTTATTTAATTGTTCAAATATGAAAAAGATTAGCAAGAGTTTATTCAGCTGGGCAGACACATTTGTCATTACTTCTATTATCTTTTTCGTCGCCAGTTTTATCGGGTTTATCCTTGACAGCGCTTGGTGTGGCGATGCGTTCAATGGTGCATTGGTTCTTATTATTCTTGCCCCGTTTGCTCGTGGATTCGGAGTTCTTGTTCAGAATGCTGAAGAGGAAATGGCTCATCGGTTTGATGTTAAACTTGAGAAAAGCGATGATGAGAAATGATCAAGGGAGTTAATCCGACAGAAAAGGAGTTCGAGATAATAGAGCAATTTGGTTCTGAGTTATCTGATCTCGAGAATATCGGTTCAGTCATTGACAATCTGGAAGAAAGACGGAAGAATTTGATGAAAGGTGGCGTGAATTGCATTCCGCTCCCTTTTGAAAGATTCCGTTCTGAGATCCCGGGTATTGAACAGGGACAATATGTGGTTATCACAGCCAATCAGAAGACTGGCAAGTGCTTCGCAAAAGGCACAAGAATCCGTATGGCTGATAATACAATCAAAAACATTGAAGATATTCATGTTGGCGATTGGGTAATGTCACCAAACGATGAGGCCCCCAAACAGGTTCTATCTCTTGGTTCTGGCAAGGAACAAATGTATCGTGTTTATAGTGAGATGCATGATGACTTGATTGTAAATGAAAGTCATGTAATGTATCTTCATAAATGCGAAGGCTCTCGCAGAAAAGCGAGATATTTTACTGAAACAATTGGTAATCTTTATCAAAAACAAAAGACGGTCAAGAATTTCAGAAAGTATTATCAGGCAGTTGCTTCTGATGAATGCGAATTTGGCATAAAAGTCAATTTGTCTATTGAGCCATATTTCTATGGTTTATGGCTGGGTGATGGTTCAACTAAAGGCAGTGATATAACTACTACTGATCCTGAGATTGTTTCTTATTTGCAGGAATATGCAAACAGGATTGGCATGAAGCTTACCGCATATTCTGTAAGCAATCGTTGCAATAGATACAATATTTGTCGAACCTCCCACCAAGATTCACTTGGTTTTCTTAAAAGACTTGAAGATGTAACAGGTTGTCAAAAACAACATATTAATCGAGATTACCTGAATGCCTCTATTTCTGACAGGTATGAATTACTTGCCGGAATAATTGATTCGGATGGATATCTGAATAAATTCCATACAGGATATCAGATTACCATGAAGGATCGTTCTTGTATTGAAGATATTCAGGAACTTGCTCGAAGTCTTGGGATGGCGACCAATATTCGGATTAAACATAATTCCAAGTATGAGAAGGATTATTTTACTCTTTGCATTACTGGAAGAAATTGTGTGAAGATTCCAGTTAAGTTAGCCAGGAAGAAATGTAAGCTATCAAAGAAGGATTATCGACATTTCTCATTTTCGATCGAGCCGATTGGCGAAGGTGAATATTATGGTCTTACACTTGGAGGGAATCATCTATTTCTTCTGGAAGATTATACGATTGTTCACAATACTCAGATAGCCAATTATCTGTATCTGTTCAAGACTCTTGATTACTGCTTTGAGCATCCAGATAGGTGTTCTTGTCATATCATCTATTTCGCTCTCGAAGAAAGCGTACAGAAGATTATCGAGCGATACATGTCTCATCTTCTGTTTAAGTTGGATGGTCAAAGATTTGCTCCGGCTGATTTGCGTTCCACTTCTATGGATTATCCAATCCCTCCAGAAGTTATCGACCTTCTCAAGTCTGAAAGATATCAGGAAAGACTTCGTTTCTTCGAAGAGTGTGTTCAATTCGAGACAGAGAATACAAATCCTACCGGTGTGCTTCGTGTTTGTGAGGCTTATGCCAAATCTGTCGGCTCTTATAAGTCACACAAACAAGCTTCGAAGGGTGATTGGACTAAGGAGGTTGAAATCTTTGACTCTTATGTTCCGAATGATAAGAACCATTACAAGATTTGCATCATAGATCATATTGGTCTCGTAGACAGAGAGCAGGGGTTCAGGACAAAGGATGCCGTGGACAAGATGTCCGAGTATTTCGTCAAGTATCTTCGCAATCGATACGGCTTCACTTGTGTCGCCATTCAGCAACAGGCTTCCGAATCAGAAGGTCTTGAAGCTATCAAGCAAAAACGAATGCTTCCTACTGCATCCACTCTCGGTGATTCAAAATATACGGCAAGAGATGCTGATTTGGTTCTTGGCTTGTTTGATCCGTCTAAATTTGGCTTGAATACCTGGCTTGGTTACGACATTGGTACCGGCTTGAAGAACTATGGTCGTTTCCTGTATGTCATTGCCAATCGAAATGGCGAGATGGGCGGAGTATGTCCTTTGTTCTTTGATGGTGCCGTATGTGATTTTGAGGAACTCCCGAGACCTGACGAAGTTACCAAGATAAAGGAATATTATGACAAGGCCATGGAACTCAAATCATGGAAACAGAAGAAACGGATTCAGCAGTTGACACTTTTCAATTTCATTATTTCATTATTTAACATTCTCAAGTAAATGGAAGAAAATAGAGACCTTCTTAAAATCACCAGAGAGGAAGAAGGAATTGGCGTTCATTGGGACGTTCATGGCGCAGATGAGATGATGGGCATATGTGCCGCTTTAACATCCTGCGCGATACGAAATGAAGCATTTCTATTTATGCTTCTCGGCACTATCAAGCAGGCATTTAGCAATGACGAGTTTGCAAAAACACTTAAGGATAATTGCTTTGAAATGCCAGATTTCGATGCGATTCTTAAAAACGATGATTGATATGTCACGAGGAAAAGACTATACAACTACAGAGCTCGCCGAAATTAAGGGTTATCTTAAGGATGGGTGTAGTTATGAAGAGATTGCTGAGTTGATGGGGCGTAGCAAGAAGTCTATTGAAAACACTGTTCTGCGCCAAGGCTGGACCAGGGGTCGTTTTAATGACGATGCTGTTGAGCCGTCAACTCAAAAACAGGCTATTGTTGAACAGGCGCCGGTAAAGGAAAAGACTTTGAAGGATTTTCCAGCTCGTGAGATGATCAGGTATCTCTATAGTCTTGGCTATCGTATCGAGGATAACAAGCTCGTATGTTATGTCAAGCAGACAGTTAATGTAAAGGATATTATCAATGGCTAAAGAGATTATGGTTTAACTTAAAACAATGGAAAGGAAGATTACAATTGCGAGATTAGAAGCGGCTCTTAATGATTATATTGGCTCAAGTTTAAGTCTTCGTGAATTAGCTCAAAAACATAATATTTCTCGTCCGACACTTGCTGGATTTCTTTTGGGGCGCGGGGTCGATATTTATACAAGAAAAAGCAGGGTTAATACATTTGCTTTTGATTGTATCGATACAGAAGAAAAAGCTTATTGGCTTGGATTTCTGTATGCAGACGGATCTGTTTCTCATTACAAGTCATCAAAGCGTGTTGAGCTTGGTCTAAAAGAATCAGACTATGAACACCTTCAGAAATTTTCAAAGTTTCTAAGTTATCGTGGCGAGATTCATTATAGGCCAGAGACTAAATCCTATCGTGTGTATTTTGGGTGCCAGAAGATTCATGATGATTTGGTGCGTTTAGGATGTGTAGAAAAAAAGTCTTTAGTTCTTGTGTTTCCAAATAGTGAACAAGTACCACAACATTTGCTTCCACATTTTATTCGAGGATATTTCGAAGGTGATGGCAGCATTGAAGTTGTACACAATGTTCGCGGAACAATTCGAAAAACCGTTTCTCTTCTTGGAACAAAAGAATTTCTTAGTGCCCTACTTGCGAATCTTCCGTTCAAGGTCAATTCTATCAATATCATAAAGAAGTGCAAGAATAACGATTCAAATAACTATTATTTTCAGCTTCGCAAATCCGATTCCGAATTGTTCTTGAATTATATATATTCAAACGCAACTGTGTTTTTAGATCGCAAACACGAATTATATCTATTATAACAATGGCAAAAACAATTCTTATTTGTGGTAAGACCGGGACTGGTAAGACCACCGCTATTCGTACACTTAATCCGGAGGAAACTGTTATTCTTCGAGTTATTAATCGTACCCTTCCGTTCAAGTTTACTGGTAAATACGGGAAAGAACAGAAGAATCTTTTCTTTACGCCTTCTTATGAAGATGTTTTGAAAGGATTGAAATGGGCCAATGCTCAGTCGAATGTCAAGAATATCGTTATCACAGATGGCACTTATATCATTCGCCAGGAGTATTTTAAGCTTGCTGCACAGAAGGGATATGACAAGTATACTGCGTTTGCAATGCATATGCAGCAAATCCTGAAGGCAATCCAGGAACTTCGTGACGATATCAAGGTATTCATGGAGTACCATGTCGAAGCCGTGATGACGGATGCTGGCGCTGTTGAATACAAGCCGTCTACTGTTGGGAAGCTGCTTGATAATCAGTATAACATTCTCGAGAATGTGGATATTGTCCTTTTCTCCAATCCGCAGTATGATGACAAAAAGATTTCATATGGCTTCGTGACTAATAGGACCATTGACAGAACCGGTGCGGAAATTCCAGCTAAGAGCCCGATGGGAATGTTCGAAGAAGAATTCATTCCTAACGATCTGGCTCTTGTGGCAAAGAAAATCGATGAATATTATGAATAGTATCGAGTTTCTTAAAAGACTTACCGGTATCATCTCTGAACTTCCTGCGGAAGGAATGTTGCTTCCCATGAGAATCAATGGGAAAGAGGTCGCCGGATTGTCTTTCGGGGTGCATTGTAACAATGATGAAGTTGACTATATCAATTTGATTATCAATGACTAAAGATGAACTTCAAGGAATCGCGGCAAGGCGCTTGATGAACTCCAGGAGGCTCGTCTGTCAATGGGCTACAGGTGTAGGCAAGTCAAATGTGGCGTTGCGGTTCCTTGAAGACCATCCTTCACTGAACTGTCTTATTCTCGTTCCGGAAGATGACAATATAAAGAACTGGAAAGCGGAATTTCAGAAGTTCAATGTCCCGGACGATAATGTCACTATTGCTTGTTATGCATCGTTGCACAAGTTTCTTCATACCGGCTGGGGCCTCATAGTTCTTGATGAGGTCCCACATACTGATACAGAGAAACGAACTGCAATGCTCAAGACCATAGACGGAGATTATGTTCTCGCGCTTGGCGCCGTCGTTGATGAAGAGGAGATGAATTCCCTTCAATCTGTATATGGTAAATTCGATGTGTCAAGGATTACTCTCGAACGCGCCATGGAAGCAGGATGGATATCAAGGGTGCGCGTCTGCGTGCTGCACCTTCAAATGGACGATGTGCATCCGTTATATTGGTACAAAGGCAGGGCATATTCCGAAAAAGGATATTATACTATCTTGAGCAATCAGGTCGATACGGCGGTAAACACTTATAATCTCAAGGCGAACAAATTCAATAAGCTGCGAATGCTATCTGCCGGTAGTGCCAGGAAGAGATTTCTTGGCGACAGGAAAGAAGAGGCGTTACGAAAGCTATGTCAGCGTCTTGAATATAAGGGGAAACGCTTTCTATGTTTTTGCTCGTCGATCGAGCAGGCTGAAAAACTGGGAGGAGACAATGCGTATACTTCCAGAAGCCCGAAGTCCCAGGCACATCTTGACAGGTTCAACAACCACGAGATAAATTCATTGTTTGTGGTTGGAAAACTTATCGAAGGTCAGAATCTCAAGGATATTGATTGTGGCATTATCGGTCAGCTTGGAGGAACGGAGCGAATCTCTGTTCAGCAGATAGGAAGAATCATTCGAAGTGTAAATCCCATTGTTTACATACCTGTATTTGACGGTACTAAAGATGATAGCTTTCTATATACTGTAACAAGCAATATATCAACTGATTGTATAGAACATTATAAGTTTTAACCGTTTTCTTTAATTATAACAACCAACATGACAGAAAAACTTGCAAAAGAATTCGAGAAGATCAGGGCTTCGCTTTTCAAATCAAAGAAGCTCATTCTCGCCGACATTGACAAGATCGATGAGAAATATCGTCGTCTTGCACAGGAGGAAAAGAAGAATCTTACCGAGAACCTCGGCATCCTGAACGAGCAGTTGAAGTATTATGACAATATGCTCGGTGGTGTTTCTGAAAATACAGAAGACATTTCCGTGGAGGAACAGAAGCCGGAGGAGGAGCCGAAGATTCAGGATACTATCTTCCCTGAAAACAATGAGCCTGAAACGAAGGAAGAAACCGCTGAACCCGCCATCGAAGATGCTCCTCAGCCCGAGAAGAAAGAGAGCGGAATGACCAAGGAGGACATCGTTGCCGGTCTTGAAGCCGCCGGTTTTGTGAATATCGAGACTATCGCTAAAGAAACGAAAGAAGAATCGAAGGAAGGAAATGTAGCTGTCGAAGATATTCCTCAGCTCGGCGATCCTGACTGGAATGATCCTCAGAATGTTAAGACCAACGATGATGGTTGGCCTCAGTGGTAATTAAAAATACGAAAACAATAACAATAACTAAATAAAAATAATTATGATTACTGGTAACAAAGATTCCAAGAACCCTGCAAGTGGCGAACTCGTTGACATTCGTAAGTATTCTGGTGTTGCTTCTATCAGCGTGCTTGCCCTCAATCCCAATAACGCCAAGCTTCGTTCCTATGGCTGGCAGATTCCAGAAGGTGCCGATGAACCCAATTATGCGAGCGTCGACAAGGATGGACGGAAATCCTTCCGCCTCCGTATGCTTGTCCAGATTCACGATCTGGACGAAAAGCCCGTTGTCGCTCTCGATTATTGGCTGAGCCCCGAAGTTATGTTCAATAAGGATAGGACCAAGTGCAAGGTCATCGATTCCTTCGGTCGTACTGCATGGGGTACTAAGGCTGAAATTCAGGGTCATAAGATTCCTGTGTTCTCCAATGGGAACTTTGCAAATATCTCTTCCGATTATAAGCCCTGTCATGGCGGTGAGGAAGAGGTTGTTGCTTTCCTGATGAAGTTCTTGAATGTCACTCCTCTTCAGATTTTCGATCGCAAAAAGAATGCATGGGTGAATTCCAAGGATCCTGGCCATGTTACTATCGACAGCTGGGCTAATCTCTGCAATGGCAACCTTTCTGAAATCGCTGCTGCCATCGCAATGCAGCCTGACAATCGCGTAAAGGTCATTCTCGGTATTCGTACTACGGATGACAACAAATCCTATCAGACTTTCCTTCCGACGACTTATATCGGCAATGGTGCGATTCCTGATCGCAATACCGGCGAATATACTTCCGCTCGAAAGGCGATCGACAAGTATTTCACGTCTCTTCAGCAGAGAGCCGAAAAGGAGCCTACCTTCGTGATTCCCAATGTCGAGTTCTCTGCCGCTCCGGTCAAGGAGTGGAATGTTACCGCCACCGAGGTCGCTGATAATGCGGATGCCAATGAAGCTCCTGGTTTCGATAGCCCTGAGTATACCAAGCAGGTTGACGACGATCTTCCCTTCGGAGATAACGATTCTTTCTAGTCGATGATTACCAAGACCAAGAAAACGAGTCTTCCCATCAGGCGTGAAGATATTGACATTACTGATGCCGGTATCATAGCGAGATACATGGGAATAGACTCGTTTCCTTGTTCTATCTCTTCCCCGCTCCGTGATGATGACCATAATCCGTCTTTCTCAATGGTTGAGAAGGAGGATGGTACGGTTGTTTGGAAGGATTTCGGGACCGGAGATGCAGGTAATGCGACATCTTTGATGGCCAAACTCTGGAATGTGACATATTCCGAAGCTCTCCTGAAAATCAAACTTGACACGGGGACACAGATTCCTCGTGTCAGTTTGGTCAGGAGATACAAGGGGAAGATTCATGTCACGAGCAATTCCTCCATCAAGGTCCGCGTCAGGGAGTGGAAGGATTGGGACAGGGAGTTCTGGAGAAGTTTTGGCATCACCGAGCAGTTTGCCAAGTGGTGTAATGTCTATCCTATTTCTCATGCGTTCTTCACCAGAGAAGATAACAACGGATTCACGAGTACCGTCTCCATTCCGATGGACAAGTATGCCTATGCCTATTTCGAGTGGAAGGACGGCAAGCAAAGCGTGAAGCTTTACCAACCATATTCCCAGACGATGAAATGGTTGTCGAAACACGATGCATCCGTATGGGATTTGTGGAAGCATGCTTTCAGGTGGGCGGATAAGAATTCCGATGAAGCAGTCATCATTACCTCGTCCAGAAAGGATGCGATGTGTCTCTGGGAGAATCTTGGTGTTCCTGCTATGTCCTTGCAAGGAGAAGGTTATCTGCCAAAGCCACAGGTGATGAAACAGGTGCTTGAACGGTTCAAGACGGTATATCTGTGGTATGATAATGACTTCAAGCATAAGGAAGACAATCCCGGTCAGAACAATGCGAAGAAGATTATTGAGTTATATCCGACGATAAAGAACATTTGTATCCCGTCGGACTATCAATGCAAGGACCCGAGTGATCTATATAAGACTTGGGGTTATGAAATCCTAAAAGAAGTTTGGAATGAGCAAAAAGAAATACAAGATTCCGGTTAATTTCACTACGACTATTACTATTGATGTGAATTCGGATGACAAGGACGACGCTATGGCTGATGCCGAATATGAGGCGTCGATGATATTCTCCAATCTCATGTCGGAAGGTTCTCTCCATCCGGCAGATTTTATCGCAGAAGCACAGGAGCCATAGTATGGAAGAAAAAATGCCCGATATCCAGTATATGGATATGTTCTATTTTCGTTATTATTTCGTGCCGTGTCCATATTGTCAAAAGTTTCAAGCGCTTGACAAAGAACAGGTTTATGTAATTCCAGCGTTTATTGGCGAACAGCAGGGTTGTTTTGTAAATGCCGAATGGGTTGGTAAAGATTACGAAGATGAAGACTGAAGAATTAACCGAAGTTCTTAACGCCGGTATTGAATGTCCAATTTGCAGGACGATTCTTTATGAACAGGAACCGCAAGGTGTCTTTGTTGGACAACCAGATATTCATTCATTTACTTGCGATAACTGCGGTATTTCCATAATCATCTCTAATTACTTAGAAGAAGAATAATGGACTTTGAGAAATATTTGTCGGAACTTGAATCCGATAAAACAATTATTTTTAACCTTCAAAAGAAGTATCATTCTTTTCTCATTGAGCATATGAAGAAGAGAAAGAATGAACGCGACTCCTCATGGAATAAAACGCGCAACATGCTTTTTCATATCTCCGGCGCTTTGTCGATGGCGGGCAACGGCATTCGGTCTTACTTAAAAGATGACAAGTAATGGATTTTGAGAAAGTTTGTACAATCTTTACGATGCAGGAGCCATATTATGGTATCTTGTTGTCGGCAATGGACAGGTTTCCCACAAATGAGACTAAGACGATAGGCGTTCGTCGTTCCGGCAATGTGTTCAGGCTTGGCTATAATCCCGACTTCATTGAAGACAAGGATCTGCCTACGATGATGGCGTTGTTGAAGCATGAGACTCTTCATCTTGCCTTGAACCATTTGACTCTTTGGGACGAGACTAATTGCAGTGATGAGGAACATTTTCTTCATAATCTTGCAGGCGATCTCGAAGCGAACTGTTACATCGACTTCAGCAACGTGAAAGGAATTAATCCGATGCTTCCGGAAAAATTCGGCTGGGATAGATCGCTTGGTACGATGGAGTATTATAAGCGTCTTTGTCAGATAATGCCTCCGCCACAGCAAAAGCTGGCTAATCAGCCCAATAATCCGTGTAATGGCGGGCAGGGAGGTCAGGGCGAGCAGAATGGACGAGGAAAGTCTAACGGTAAAAAAGATAAGAATTCTTCGCAATTGTCCGAACAAATGAAACAGTATGAGGACGATGCGATGGATGACCATTCTAAGTGGCCTAAGGGAATGACTGAAGAGCAACGGCTTGACACGAAGCAGGCTATCGATGATCTATGTGTGTTCGCCGCTGAAGAAGTCGAAAAGAGTTGCGGTAAGATTCCAGGAGAGATGGTCGGCAGAATAACGGCTATTCGCGAGAAGAAGAAACCGAGACCCGTCACCGATTGGAAGAAACACTTCCGTCGTTATATCGGTAATGAGTTCTCCGATCAGATCAAGAAATCCCGCAAGAGAGAATCCATGAGATTCCCCGATGCCGCAGGAAACCGTCACAAGCGGAAATCTCATATCCTTGTCGCCATTGACACTTCCGGTTCGGTATCCATGCCTGAATATCGTGAGTTCCTTGGTCAGTTGAGGACGATGAAGGATATTACTTTCCATGTGGTGGAATGTGATGCCTCGATTCAGTATGAATACGACTTCAATGGAACCATTCACGAGAAACTGCATGGTGGTGGTGGAACCAGTTTCTATCCGCCGATCAAGATGTATCTGGACAACCGCAAGAAATATGAAGGAATCGTTTATTTCACTGATGGAGAATGCGAAGTCCCTAATATCACGCCTAAGGAAACCCTTTGGGTCATTTCTTCGAAAGGCAGTAAAGACAGACAGAAATTCTCCAGAAACGGAGCGAAGGTATTATTTATCCCGCCTAAACAACAGTAAAATGGAAGTAAAAGTAGGAGATAGAATCAGGATTATCCGTCTCAATGATCCGTATGCACTCAACAGTTACAACGGAAAGGAAGGTGAAGTTCAGCATATCGACAGCCTTGGTCAGCTTCATGGCACATGGGGCGGACTTGCTGTTATTCCCGAGGAAGACGAATTCGAAGTATTATAAATGAAAAGAATTATCAACACGCTTCAGCAGTTTCAGAGCTGCGCACTCGACAGAGGGATTTCATTTGACCTCGATATTACGGTTTCTCCAGAAGAGACCAAGGCTCGAGTTGCAATCCATTCCACGGCAACAGGTATCGTTGATGACCAGCGGTACATGAAGGCAACCATTAGTTCGGACAATGATGAGCTGTTCGCCAATGCCGTGCTGTCGAGTATCAGCTCGTTCATCGACCAGATCAGTACATCTCCAACCTATAACTATAAAGAAGAAGAGTAATTATGGCTTACACTGTTTCTATGAGAGAAGTGAAGAAGCTTCTCAACTATGCCATTGACAATAATCTCAAACTCGAAGAGAAGGGCGTTACTCCTATCGCCGTTTCTCTCGAAGCCGGTGCCGGTATCGGAAAGACTTCCGTGGTCCAGCAGGTTGCCGAAGAACGCAACATGCAGTTTAAGAAGATTTCCCTTCATGAGCTTGACGAGGTCGGTGACCTCATCGGTTTCCCGGTAAAGGAATATGAATGCCAGATTCTCCAGCGCTATCAGGACGAAAAGGGCGAATGGAAGGTGAAGACTATGCCTACGCTTGTCTGGGTGAACGAGAAGCAGCTTGGTGAAGCTCCCGGTCCGAATATGAAGTATCGTCAGACCGGAAAGAACAGAATGGCTTATGCCAAGCCCGCGTGGGTCCCTGATTACAGCGAGAATGGCACTATCGTCGTTCTTGATGACTATGGACGGGCTACCGCTCAGCTGATGCAGGCCTGTATGGAGCTTATCCTTACCCAGAAGTATGTCTCGTGGTCTCTTCCGAAGAAGACTACCATCGTGATGACCGCCAATCCAGACAACGGCGACTACAATGTCAATTCTCTGGATGAGGCTCAGCGCACCCGGTTCCTCAACTTCCCCGTGGCTTTCGACCTTGATGCCTGGGCTCTCTGGGCGGAGAAGGCGAAACTCGATGGTCGTTGCATCAACTTTGTGATGAACTATGCCAACGAGCTGTTCAGCTCCGACGAGGACGGCAACCATATCTGCAATCCTCGTTCTTATGTGATGTTCGCCAATATGATTTCCGGCGTGAAGGACTGGGAAGTTCCCGAGAACCTCGAGTTCATCAAGCTCATCGCGAAGGGTTGTTTCAAGGATGAAGGTGGACGGTTCAACGACATCTTCGCGTCGTTCATCCGTAACAAGATGCATTTGCTCATTCAGCCGAAGGAAGTTCTTCTTGGTGACTGGAAGACCATCAAGCAGAAGCTGGAGGACACGATGTATGACGGCAACGGTCAGTATCGTGCCGATCTCGCATCTCTTATCGAACGGAGATTCGTTAACTATGTCTCGCTCTGGCTTGACTCTGAAGGAGAAACGCCCATCAGCAAGGTGGTGAATCGTATTGTTGATTTCATTGACAATGACAAGATGATCTTCAATCAGGATCTGCTGATTCATATGATCAAGACCATCACCTCCGATCATAAGCGTCAGACGCAGAAATTGTTGTATGAACCTAAGATTGCTAAAATCGTAATGTAATGGAGAAAACAATTACTCATACTTACAAGAGACTTTATGTCGTAGATCTTACGGTTTATGGAAACGGAGCATGTGACAGATCTTGCATCTGGGAGTGGACAGGAAGAGACGTAAATAACAAGATGGCTTGTTATTTTCCTGATAGTAACAATGATTTTCTCTCTGAACTCTATTTTGAGACGAAAGGTATCAGCGTTACTCCGAAAAGCAGATTGTTCGTTTCCAGTGAATGCAAGGTATCGCGAGACACTTATAGGAATTCCGGCTATTCGATTACCCGTGACAAGGCTAACGCGAATATCATCGTCGTGCCTGATATCATTCAGCGCTTGTATGCGTGGAAAAATTGCAACATGGTTGCAGTAAACGAGGATGAAGAAAAATTATATCTGGTTCGTGTTGAAAAGCATGGATATGAGCCAGGCATTGATTTGGGCGATAATGAATTCCTCATTGCCAAGAATTTCCTCGAATCTTCGATGAAACTTACGGTCGACAAAACCAGTGTTTCCAATTTGCGGGTATGGTTTCTTCCGAAATGTGAAACCCTCGTAGATTTGATGACCGGGAATAAACTGCCGGTTCCGTATGTTCAGGAAAGCAAGATTCCTATTACGGCTTCGACGAAGATCAGTCCCGAGACGCTTGTTCTGTGGGAAAACATTGAAGACGAGAACCTTCTTGTCCGCACGATTTGCACAAGCGATTGGAGAGATTACCCGATAACTGTCCTTACGCTTCTTGTCGGATTCAGAAAAGATACCAACTGGTTTAATCCGGCTACCGGAGATTTCAGAAGGATTCTTCAGGCCATCGGATATAATTATACCACTTGGTATTATAATGACGAGGACAGGGCGCTTGGATTTTTGCAGGGTAAGAAGATTTCTCCAAAGGATTATGAAATGCTTCAGAACTACATTTATTGCAGGCTCGGAGTTGATCAGAATGGAGGATTCATTTCTCCCGCGCAATATGCCAGTCTTCCTATCTGCATTCAGAGAATCATGAACCGAAGGATTGCCGTAAAGCCATTCAATCTTCCTGAAAGGATGAATTGTGTCGATCTCATGACGGTTCTGAGAAAATAATTAAGGTTGGTCTTGCGGCATTATAACAATTTTGTTATATTTGCTGAAGACCAACCAATTAACAGATGAACAAAGGGAAACCGCACGATGCGAATCGGAGAAAGGCAGTCGGTTCTTATGCTTTCTTTTTATCGCTATTCATGCAATTTTCTTAGTCAAGTGTGTTACCTGCCCTGGTTTCCCTTTTTCTTTTAATTACACCAATTATGAAATCACTGAAAGAATATTCCCTCAATCTTCCCGAACAGGAGTATCACGATTATCCCGCGTGGTCTTATTCCATGATTGCGAAGTATGCGAGGAATGGTTTCTCTGCTATTGCTACGATTCATGAAAAGACGAAGCCCACCCCCGAGATGGAATTCGGTTCTCTGTTCGACAGCATCCTGACGAAAGGAAGGAAGACCCTGGACGACTATGCCGTCGCCGATTTCACCGTTCCACCCGCAGAGAAGGGCGTTCTGGACATCCTTGCCAGCACTTCCACCTTCAATCACTTCGAGGAGATCCCGATAGAGGAGGTCATCAACGCCGCGGAGTCGGTCAGGTATCAGCCGAACTACAAGCCCCAGACCCGTTACGACAGGATCGCGAAGTATTCGGATTACTACGACACGCTCAAGTCCGGGAAGAAGCTGGTCTCGAAGGCTGACTGGGACGATGCGGTGGAGATGGCGAGGATTTTCCGCACGGACCCGTACCTGAAGAATCTCTTCGGCACGAAGAACACGGAGGAGGTCGAGTACATCTACCAGCCGCAGTTCGTGGTCATGTACGAGACGAAACTGCACGGGAAGGTCAAGGTCAAGTGCATGTTCGACCTTCTCGTCGTGGACCACAGGGCGTTGACCATCCAGCCCGTGGACCTGAAGACCAGTTCGATGCCCGCCTACGACTTCCCGGATCATTTCGTGAAGATGCGGTACGACATCCAGGGAGACGAATACTCTGACGTTCTCCGCATGGTGCT